>ENA-ORDA01000040-ORDA01000040.1-marine-metagenome-genome-assembly--contig:-NODE-40-length-123556-cov-7.574689_pt1 | contig 123556 bp, 102 predicted proteins | sample MGYA00237778_ERZ508506 | MGnify/ENA primary metagenome ERZ508506 (study PRJEB26177, sample SAMN06267891) | marine metagenome | isolation source: Monterey Bay, California, USA | place: Pacific...
CCCGAATGCCGCGTCAAAGTATTCAAAGACGGCCTTACTTTGGAAGGATTGGAGAGCACCATGAACATCCACGAATACCAAGGAAAAACCCTACTGCGAGAAAACAACGTCGCTGTACTTGAAGGAGTCCACTGCACCACCGTAGAACAGGCGCTAAGTGCCTATGACTCCCTCGGTAGCAAAGTGGTAGCTGTCAAGTCACAAATCCATGCTGGCGGACGAGGCAAAGGTACGCTCTACCATCCAGAGACACGAGAACATGTCATGGACGGCGGTGTAAAAATCGCTTTCTCGAGAGATGAAGTGGAATCTTACGCCACAAATATTCTTGGCAACATTCTGGTCACCATCCAAACCGGTGATGAAGGGAAACTTGTCAGCAACCTGTACATTGAAGCAGGCTGTGACATTGCTCATGAGTACTATCTGGCACTTCTTGTCGACAGAGATAACAAATCTGTTCTTATTATGGCTTCAACAGAAGGTGGAATGGACATCGAAGATGTTGCTCACAACACACCAGAACTCATTCACAAAGTCGTGGTCGACCCGAATGCAGGCCTTCTAGGATTCCAAAAGAGGGACCTTGGAATGTCCCTTGGACTGTCTGGCGCTGCACTGAAATCGTTCGGCAAGATGTTGTCAAACATGTACACTATGTTTGTGCGTGAAGATTGTGTAATGGTCGAAATCAACCCCTTGGTACGGACCGGTGCTGACGAAATTGTAGCACTCGATTCGAAAATTTCATTTGATGAAAATGCCGAATTCCGCCACAAGAATTGGGATGACCTACGGGATCTCTCAGAGGAGGAAGATGTGGAAATCCGTGCAAAAGAAACCGGACTCTCCTATGTCAAACTCGATGGAAACATTGGATGCTTGGTAAACGGTGCTGGTCTCGCAATGGCGACAATGGATGTCATCAAGCTCTACGGTGGAGAACCAGCAAACTTCCTCGATGTTGGCGGTGGCGCAAACGAAGAGCAAGTCAAAACAGCATTTTCCATCATTCTTGAAGACCCGAATGTCAAGGGGATTTTAGTCAACATTTTTGGCGGCATCATGCGTTGTGACATCATTGCACGGGGCGTTATTGCTGCAACAGAAGCACTTTCGCTCGAAGTACCTCTCGTCGTTCGACTTGCCGGTACAAACGTCGACGAAGGGAAGGCCATCCTAGCTGCTTCGACACTCAATATTCACCCTGCTGATGATTTAGCAGAAGGTGCGCAAAAAATTGTTGCACTTATTGGAGGCGATGAATAATGTCAATTTGGATTGAAGAAGATGCGAAAGTATTGGTGCAAGGAATCACTGGAAAGCAAGGCATGTTCCATGCAGACAAGATGGTCGAATACGGCACTAACATCGTTGGTGGATGCACTCCTGGTAAAGGCGGTCAAACCGTTGAACTCCAAGGAAAACCGTACCCAGTGTGGCACAGCATGAGTGAAGCCATCGAAGCAACCGATGCTGATGCGACCGTCATTTACGTCCCGCCACCGTTTGCTGCGGAGGCAATAATGGAGGCAGCGGATGCATTTGACACCATCAAAGGTGAAGGAGTCGTCGTCTGTATTACAGAAGGAATCCCAACCCTCGACATGGTGAAGGCGGTTGCATACGTCGAAAACCGACCAGGTGTTCGACTCATTGGACCGAACTGCCCTGGAATTATCACGCCCGGAGAAAAAGGCGGCGCTAAGATTGGAATCATGCCAGGTCATATTCACGCCAAAGGTCGTATCGGGATTGTCAGCAAGTCTGGAACATTAACCTACGAGGCAGTGGCTCAAACGATGAGTATTAACGAAGGACAATCAACCTGTATCGGTATTGGTGGAGACCCCGTGAACGGCACGGGATTCATCGACTGTTTAGCCGCATTTGAGGCCGACCCGCAAACTGAAGCCATCATTATGATCGGTGAAATTGGCGGAAATGCTGAACAAGAAGCGGCAGCTTGGGCTGCTGGAAACGTGACCAAGCCCATTGTAGGTTTCGTGGCAGGAGCTACTGCTCCACCAGGAAAGCGAATGGGACACGCAGGTGCAATTATATCTGGCGGAAAAGGGACTGCTGAAGAGAAGTTTGAGGCGTTTAGAGCGGCGGGAATTGCTTGTGCAATGGACCCCTCAGAACTCGGCAAAGTCTTGCTGGAATCTCTCAAAGCTGCTGGCTTGCGATGAACCCATTAACCGAAAACAATACTCGACACCATGGCCAAGATGCCTGAGTTCGACCCAAGCATATTGCAGGGGTTTTACGCTCAGGACTTTGAAATAGATTTGTCGTGGATGAAAAAGCCGACACAGCACCAATTCCGATGGCGATGCCTTGAGGATCGATGGCAATCCTCACATCGAAGAGTTCGCAACAGTACGACATTAGTGAAGGCCTTTCGAAATTCAACACCCACCGATGTTTATGTTTCAACAGCATCATGGCTTAATCCAATTGAACTGCCGAGATTACGAGACCTAGAGGCTGCTTATCCCATTCTTCTCGACCATTTGGTCGTGTTCGATATTGATGTTCCACCGTTTTGCATTGCGAACATGGAACTCGCTCGACAATCTGCAATTGACCTCTATGAATGGATGAAAGACAAAGAAGAATACGCTTTCAGCCATGTGGCCTTTTCCGGTAGCAAAGGATTCCATCTGTTCTATCAGGACCTCGCACGAGAAAAATTCCAAATCCCGGACCCGAAGGAAAGAGAAGAGAAAGTTCGTTCTGAGCGCAAAAAGTTGCTCGACCTTGTCACATCTGCAGGACATACCGTCGACACCAAGATTACTGCTGACACCAGACGAATCATCCGTCTTCCGGGGACAATTCACGGTAGAACCGGTTGGAAATGCAGCATCGTCGGCATTGATACAATGTATGAACCGTTCAAGAAATGGTACAAAACACTAGAGCGACATAGCAACGCAGTCAAAATACCTCGTAAACCCAGTAAATCCAAGAAAATTAATACACATTCCAAGGAGAAGGAAGGTATATTGAATCCTCAAGTTGACAATTTGAGTATTGAGGTAAGCACACATGTTGCAGGAACTAAAAACCGGTCTTCACTGCTTTGTTGGCTGCCTGATTCGTGGGGAGACCCGCAACAGGCCATACTTCGAGCGCTGAAGTTCATAGAGACATTCCACTTTGGAGCGACTGCGTTTTGGACGGACGGCCATCGAACCCTGATGATGGTTCCACGAGCTATTCCACGAGAACAACTTATCAAAATCACACGGAAATTAAAGATGAACACCCTTCATCGTGAATTAAAAGAAAGGCAGCATTCATGGGTTCGGATCTCCGGAAAGTTCTCCGATGAAAACGACTGGGAAAGAGAATTAATGCCAATAAATGTTCTTGGAAAAGAATTCAACTCAGCATGCACATGGCCCTGGTCACGTTCGCATTTGGAATTGAGTAAACGCATGGGCTTATCCATCGAATGCACCGAAGGGGAATTGTCCGGAAATGAGGAGCCATCCATTCGAATTGCTCAAAGGGCGTGAAATGATTATATGGTGTCTTGACAAGAGCAACTTGTTTCCACCGGAGCTTTGGCAATGACGGCTGCACTCGTGCTCTTGACACAACCGACCGTTGGCGCTTGGAAACCGCGCCAACGGTCAAAACCATGGTGAGCCAATGAACAAGTTCGGCATCATCATTTTCATCATAGGAACACTCTTTTCTGGAGCATTTGTTTTTTCGAATATTCAATTGACTAACACATATGTCCAAACTTTCGGGATAATCACTGAAGATTCAACCTACTCTGAGCAATTTGACGGGATCTACATATGCCGTGCCGATATTGTGGTAGAATACAACGTTGGTTCACCGTCTCAAACCTACACCGCTGAAACCTTTGCTACTATGGAAAGCAGTAATTCGTGTGTCGAGTTAATTGAGAACTATTATCCTGTAGGATCCGAAATCGAAGTCTATTATAACTCCGAATCTCTGGAAGATTACTCATTCCAGTTCCCAGATACACAGAACAGTGCCTCACTTTACTCATGTTGTGCATTCATCTTTGCATTAATCGCTTTAGGAGGGCTCATCATGACTTTTACTCTCGGTTCAAACTCAAAAGTAGCGACCAAGACCGGCGGACTCAGCGGCAGAAGTGGTGCGGGACAGTCGTCCGGTAGAGGACACACAGGCGGACTCAGCGGAAGGAATGAACAGACCTCAAAACATGCAGGAGTTCAATCAATCTCTGACCCAGATTTCACCGGACCTCACAATGGCAAATTCCTCTCCGGGCATACACGACACGGTAACAGAAAATTCAGCACGTTCCAAGAAGCCAAGGAGTACTGCCTTGCAGACCCCGAAGCAGGCGGCATTACCATGGAAGGTCCAAACCACTTCACAATCCGCCGTGAAAACAACTTACTCAACTCATCAAGCGGAGAAGTTTCCTGGGTGAAGAAAGTTGAATACAAAACCTACATCGCTGGATCTTACGCCCAATCAAACTCAACACCACCTTCTCAAAATCGAAGACTGGAGAGTAGAGAACGCAACTACGATTCACTCATTCAACGCTTTGGACTTCGAAATGTCCCACCTGGCCAGGTCCGTGAGAAAGTGATGGCCGCAGGGATTATGACTCCGGCTATGGCAAACAAATTCTTTGCCAACCGGTTCGTTATCGAGACGCTCGGGCTTCAACATGTATCACCACAACCAAAACCAGCCTCAACCGTGATGGAAACACCCGAAACTAATTTTTGGAGCACAACAGAATCATCCATTTCACCATCCAGTGGGGTTCAAGAGAAATGTGGCCACATTGGATGCTCCCGCACAGTTACATCCTTTGATTTCAGATGCTTTGATTGCAGAAAGCGATTTTGTGACGAACACAGAGGAGCAACCTTCCAGTGCGCCGGATGCGCATGAATCACTCAAATGTAGACTTCTTTTTGGTGCATTCCAACATTTGGTGAGAGGCCTCTTTGTCGAATGTATTGCAGCAAAGACTTACCATCCTTACTGCGAGCATAGGTGAGTTCACTCGGGCTGACGTAAAGATTCCAATACTTTTGAAACACATCTGCGCGCTCTCGAGTCGATGCGAGAAGAGAAGGTACTGAATGATACATTTGAATTGAACTTACTTCCTTACGAAGGTACTTTGCAATCACTTCGGGCATCATCGTCGAGAGCCATGTATCCTCCATGAATTGTGATGAACGACTGATCAGATATCTTGGATTTGATAATGCGCCTAATACTTCCTCTAGAGAAGTGCTGAATGCTAATGCTTCATCCGGAGTCGAATTGTGCAGATGGTAACGAAGCCAACCCCCACCTCGCTCACCACCTTTCGGTGAACAGTGAACTGTCATTTCTCCTAGTTCTTGCAAGCTGGCTACAATGGATTGAGAAATTGCCAAGGTTAAAGTTGAATCTGTCCACATTTCTTTTTCTGTCCCGAACCGGAATCCACTGGAGAACCCTTTCGGGGTTTTCGTCTCAACGGCTGGTCGCGATTCAATACCGAAGGGCTGACCAATCCCCCACAATTCACGGGTATGTTCTCTTGTACGTGCCCTTCGAAGCATTTCGTCATTGAACAAGGCCATGCCTTCACTGATTCCCTCAGGCCGAACATCGTTGAATGCTGCATGAACGTGACCCACTCCTTTCTCAATAGTCCCATCATCACAAACCCCGTACAATTGTTTGTGTTTTTGCTTGAACCGTAAATAGTCGTCAAAACCTTTGGTAAACTCTTCAGCAATGCAAACAATATCCCAATTATTGGCTACTTTTTCAGGCCATTCTTTGTCAATGCGTATAGAACGCCCACGAAGTTGATTGATGCTCATGCTCGTCGTGACGGTTGTCATGTCAATAAGTACGTTAATTCTTGACGCATCCCATCCTTCGCCCAACAAGCCGCGAGTTCCAACCAAACACCGAGTAAATCCTTCTTGGAAAAACTCCGTAATCATAAGAGAATAGTAACGAGGAATCCAATCCTTACCCTTCCCATGTATTTCATGAAACCCTTTGTGAGGTTTGTCCTCGAGTTTGATGTCAAGTGAACGCTCCTCTACCCATTTCTCAGCCTTAACGATGAACTTCTCATACAAATCATCGTCAACAAGAACGGTGCTTCCTGTCATCAAGATAGGATCGAGGTAATCTCCTGCCGGATGGTGAACGAGCGTCCTTAGGACTGAGATTGCTCCACCTGCTTCATCATCAAGAACTCCTTCCACAAGAGTCGTAGCCGAGGTTTTCTCAAAGTCAGTGACGATGACGGCACGTATGTCAGGCCCTAAGGTTTGCATCTCGACATTGATAATTTCATTGACGGCCTCAATTTTAGCTGAAGCATAAGCCATGACTCGCCCTACAGGAGATGCGCAAGGCCGAGAACCTGTTTCCGTAATTTGTATCCCCAACATCCGCAATCTTGCCACCACAGATTCTGAAAGAGCGTGGTCATCCGAACTCTTTGAGCGCCTCAAACCATGGCGGACATAACGAGAAAGCACATTCCGTAGTACACTCATTCGTGTGAATGACTGATCGTTTGGGTCGAAGTGAAAGTCGGGTACACCAGAAGGAAGTGGCAACCGATTCATTCGAAGAAAACGACGTGCGTCAGTGGCAAAAGCAGAAAATTTCCTTTCGTAATCAACCCAAGAAAGTGAGTCGCCGGTCGGCGATTTACGTTGTGCAAGCTCATCTCGAACCCAAAGGTCAAGCGACGGAGTTCTGTTCATTTTACCATCATGCGTAGGAGTACGTAATTCAGTGAGTAATTGGTCAAACTCTTCATCAACTCCTGCGATGTATTGCAATTCATGACTTGCTGGGCGCACAAAATAACACAAGTCTTGGTACGGAGCAAGGTTGGAATCTCGAACCAACGCTGGAACAGGCACACTGTAATCCACAGGACCGAAAAACTCGTCATACCGTTCTGCATCCGATTCTCTGAACGATGAACCATCCGGTGGCGTTGCGGTAAGTCCGAGGATGACTGGGTCGTCGAATAATTCTCGAACTTCTGACAAGATTCGCCCCCAATGATGCATAAGATGGTGACACTCGTCAAGAATAATCAAACCAATACCCGCATCTTTCAGCAGCATGAGGTTTTCTTTTGCGCTTTCATGAAGCGTCCATAACGCATTTCCATGTTCAGCATACTCGTCTCTTACCTTTTTCCGATACGTTGAAAGTCGACTGGTGTAATATTTTTTATTACGCTCAAGGAGGTCTTTTTGCCATGCAATTGCTTCTTCATGATTTGATGCCTCTTCGTCAGAAATTAATTTTTCAGCCCATAACTCCAATGCCACCGCATCAAGATCTTCACCACCTTTTCTTGGCATCGTCACCGACTGGTAAGTGAGGGAAGTTAGCAAACCCGGTTTCTTGGGGTCGGTGCTGATGAATTCGTCTTTACCATCGAGATCAAAAAGCGAAGTCCGTGCGGCCCATTGAGCTTGTATGGCAGAGTTAGGAGAAAGCACCAATGCTGGCTTTCGAACGAGGTCTGCCCACACATACAATCCAAGCACCGTTTTCCCTGAGCCAGGAGGTGCGACGATGTGAAGCCGTTTATTGCCCGCTTCTAACTGCGGAACAATCACAGAACGGGCAGCCTCTTGTGAGGGGCGGAGTGTCCCTGAAAATTGAATTCCGCCGAAATCCGGTAAATCCGCCATACATGACACCCTTCACTTCAACGTGGGGGACCGCGCTTGGGGCCCGAAGGACCACCCTTTGGAGGGCCGCCTTTCTTGGATGGGCCAGGAGGACCGCTCTTCTTCGGAGGGCCGCCTTTCGAAGGGCCGGGTGGACCGCCTTTCGAAGGGCCGGGTGGACCGCTTCTCGATGGGCCAGGTGGACCGCTCTTCTTTTGAGGACCACCTTTCGAAGGGCCGGGTGGGCCGCTTCTCGATGGGCCAGGTGGACCGCTCTTCTTCGGAGGACCGCCTTTGGATGGGCCAGGTGGACCGCTCTTCTTCGGAGGACCGCCTTTGGATGGGCCAGGTGGGCCACTTTTCTTGGGAGGGCCTCCTTTCGAAGGACCGGGTGGACCGCCTCTTTTTGGTGGAGCACGACGTACCGGAGATTCTTGTTCCTCTTCCTCTTCATCTTCATCTTCAAACATTGCACCGCAATGCGGACATTCATTGTCCGTTTCCTTGACCAGACCGTCACAAATCTCGCAGGCAAACATTTCGACATCTTCGTCATCGTCGCCGTCCTTGGCAAGAGTTTCCACTTGACCATCTTTAGAACGGAATAATTTCAATTCTGTAGTAATGGTAAATCCTTTCAAAGCAACCTCAGTTTCGATGGCATGTTGGAACGCTTGCGTCAAATCCTCAGGCGTGTCGAGAACACGGCCGTCATCAACATAAGTTACATTCACTTGAAGCACATCTAAATCCATCTTTGCTTGAGGTGTTTCTACAGCCACACCTCGCTTGCGAGCGACTCGTCGGACTGCAACCTCACACATTCTGCGTAGTAATGCTTCATTTGGAGTGTCTTTTTCAGAAATCTGCCCAAGAGCACCTGCAACGACGTCTTTAGCCGCAGCACCAGGTTCGGAACCACGCAAATGGGCCGGCAAGTCCGCCCCTAATGATGCGAGCACATTGCTCGCAGGAGATTGATTCATGTTGAGCCATTGACTGCGGCGTTCGTCTTTCATTGCGCGCTCAGCTTCCGCCAATCGGTTCACCATTGCGTCGGTAGGAGATGTTGATGGATTGTCAGCAACCAAAGTCCCACCCTGATTGAATGTGGGGGACGGGTCGATGCTCTTCTGAGGGAGCGCTCCGCTGGCAAGCGATGGCCCCCGTGCTTGTTGCGGTCGGTCGGATTGTGCAGCCGGCAAAACATTTCCCTGAGGTGGGCGTTGATTCATAGCACCTGGCGGGAATTGATTTTGACCCATTTGGTTCTGCGAGGGGAATTGACCCTGCGATGGAAACTGGCCCTGTGGAGGAAACTGTCCTTGAGGCGGGAATTGGTCTTGCTGCGTGAGATTTCGTGGCAATGGCTGCGGAGGGAATTGGCCGGGCGGGACATTGGGTTGCTGCTGAATACCCATGGCAATCTGTTGCAAGACTTCAGGAGGAATATTCGAGTTCCCTCCTACTGTTGTGTTCCGTTGCTGGCGTACTGCTTCGCCAGATACTACGCCGAAGTTACGACCGCCGGTGACTTCCTGGCCACTAAGTCCAATCGTACTTTGGTTCGAGAAACCATCAGCGCGTGAAACTTCTTGACGAGCACCGCACTCCGGACAAAAGATACTGTCATCAGGGATGAGTTCCGAACAAGACCCGCAATCCATAACATTCACCTCGCAGGTTTGATGCTCGGGGGACTCTCCCTAAAGTCTTACGACGAAATGATGAACTTCGCAGCGTAATCAAAGCAATGAAATGTCGCCAGAAGACTTGGATTTGTGGTTGTGGGCTCTGTTACGCAAGACGTGTTCGTTTGTCGAAGAATACATTGCGCCGAGTATTCCTTTCCAAGGTATGCGAATCCACTAAGCGTTCTTGTTTTTCTTTAAAAGACGGTTTACTCCGCCAGGAATAAGTAACGCCCGTAGAAGTTTACGAGCGTATGACTTCATCTCATCCCTCGTTATCTTGATCTTTTCATCAGAATCGAGAATGTTTCCCGTTCGGAGTAAGGACACTGTTCTTTGGCCGATAAGCACAGGTAACATGGTTGATGCTTTGAGTCGGAATTGACCGTCAGGCAACATCCGTATGTATTCTACAGCAGCCTCGAGGTGCTTGTCAGTAATATCGAGGTATTGATCATACAACGGCCGGAATTGTTCGATATTGGACATATCGAGCAAATCTGTTGGGGTTAGTCCGTGCTTTTTCAATTCCTCACCAGGTAAATAACAGCGACCAAATCGAAGATCTTCAGGTATGTCGCGAAGGATATTGATCATTTGCAAGGCCTTACCGAATCGAATGCCCTTTTCGTAAAACTCGTCTCGTTTGTCGGGGGAAATAGAAATGACATGCGCTAAAGACATCTTCGTCCAAAAAACACCCACGCACCCTGCGACCCTGAAAGTATAATCATCAAGTTCCTCATTCGAATTGAGAGATGAAATTACGCCACCCTCATTCGCCGGCCCAAATCGCTCCAAGTCGAGAACTTGCCCTTCTACGATGATATCAAGGCATTCAAGCATTCGCTGTTGGTCTTCTTTGGAATAGACCTCAAGGCCATCAACCACTTCGCGAACATTTCGAAGTAATTCTGCTTCATGCTCATTCGGTTGAAGATTGGCGAGTTCAGAAAAATCCGGCAAATCTGTAGAACGACCTTGAGCGACCTCATTGTACTCTTGGAGCAGGCCAGTCAGAAATTCAGTTTCTCCGTGTTTTGTGTCTGCGATCGTATCCGCTACACGTGCAAGCAAGTACAACATTCCAATTTGACCGCGGATTTTCTTAGGCAGATATTTGAGCGTGGGGTAAAACGAACGTGAAGTCGTTTCCAGCAGGTTATCGATTTTCTCGTTGATGAGTACTGCCATCTTATCCCCGCATCCTACGCGAATCACACATTGCTCTTGAGCGTGTGGGGTGGATGGCTAAGTTCGATATTGATTCAGCAGAGCAGTCATTTTGATGAGTCGTTCGTCTCAAACATTGGCTGTTTTCAAACTCAATGTTTTGGGCAATTAAGGGTAGAACTCAAAAAGGGTAACCTACGAGGACCCGATGGTCAACATGCTCGAACGCCGGAAACCGCTTGAATTGTTGTTCCCCTTGAAAGGGAATGCAACAACAAGGGGAGAGGACTCGGAGCCCAAGAACATGTCCACTCTCGACCACCTTCGTGCTGGTGTAATGCTCGCACGAGATGCTGTAAAGGCTGTCAGCTTAACTGCAATGGAAGCACTTCGAGAAGGTGCTACGTTCATCGGAATCGTTGGCGAAACCAACGAACTGGTCGACCCATTCGAACATCTTGATGCCCCCATTTGGTCCGAACGACCTCCGCAAGAACTGACAAAACTCGCTTTCCGTTACTGCGAAGAACTCACAATGCGAGAAGCAGGCAATTTCTACCATTCGTTCAAGTATTTACCTGACCAGCAACGTCAAGCCATGTGTGCCGTGTACGCTTTTTGCCGCCGTGCAGATGACATAGCCGACGGTGATTGGGCTGACAGATTCCCTGGGAGCATGGGTGAACTCGACCCTGAAGCGGTAAGTTACAGAGAACAACTCGAAAGTCTTCAAGACCAAGGAACAATACTTGACCCTGAAGCGTATTTGAACAAAATTACTCAACTGTTTTTCTTCCGTAAAAAACTCTCTACATGCTATTCGGACGTATATTCCACTGACCCCGTATTTTTGGCACTGAAAGAGACGGTTAACACCTACACAATCCCTCGAGATGTGTTTGATGATTTAATTTCAGGCATGGAAGATGACCTGTACAACAACAGATACCGAAGTTTTGACGAATTATACGTCTACTGTTATCGAGTAGCATCCGTAGTTGGACTTATGTGTATCGAAATATACGGGTACGAAGACCCTCGTGCAAAGAAATTCGCTGAATCATGGGGGATATTCATGCAACTCACAAACGTCTTGCGAGATGTTGGCGAAGATATTGAGCGAGACCGAGTATACTTACCACTCAATGAACTTGAATCGAATGGTATTCAAGAAAAGGAGCTTGACGGGAAAGTAGTTCTCAACAAAAACTGGGAACCGTACTGCAAAGACTATGCCCGTAGAGCAAGAACATACCTGCATGAGGCCCGCCAACTGCTGCCGCTTCTTCCACGACGCACACGATACTCTCCTGCGGCCATGATTGCGTTTTATGACAAAATCCTACGACAAATTGAACGTCAACAGGGTGACGTATTTACCAAGCGGGTCAAACTCAACAAGGTTCAGAAAATCAGCCTTGCTGCTGCAGTCTACATGCGTCACAGGCTTCTTCCTGCTTTCCTCGACCCCGTATGGTCGGGACTGGCCCGGATCGGCATTTTACCTGCGGTTTGATTAAATTGGGCATGTTGAATGTCCTAGCAATTTGTAGAACGGACAGAAACCAAAGGCTGAAGTCATGACGCTCCAGCAACCGATAAACAACAAGACTACATCCCAGTTGACATCTGCAGCATAGTCAAACAAAACCATGCTCAAGCCAGCAACTACGCGCACAATCCTGTCATTGAATCCAAGGTTCATTCAGTCGACTCCCACAAAAAAACTGATTTTTGCGCCATATAAAGGCCTGTATGGTGTGATTCGACACAACCATCAGTGGATATTGCTTCAAACTGTCCGGGTGAATGCTTGAATCCCGGTGATGTAACGGCCGAGAATGAGGTTGTGAATATCATGCGTACCTTCGTAGGTTTTTACTGACTCAAGGTTTGCCATGTGCCGCATCACAGGATATTCGTCCAAGATGCCGTTTGCACCATGGATATCTCGAGCCACACGAGCAATCTCGAGTGCGATGTCGACGTTGTTCATCTTAGCAAGGGAGATTTGCTCATTGATCCAAGTTCCTTCGTCTTTCTTTCGACCCAAGTGATATGCGAGCAGTTGTCCTTTGGTAATTTCACGAAGCATCCATGCCAACTTGTTCTGCACGAGTTGGTACGATGCAATCGGATGGTCGAATTGTATTCGAGAAAGAGAATATGTTTTCGCACTGTGGAAGCAGGACATTGCAGCTCCCAATGCACCCCACGAGATACCAAATCTGGCATTGTTCAAACATGAAAATGGCCCTCGCAGTCCTTTAACACCCGGAAGCATTCGATCTTTCGGAATCTTACAATCTTGGAATACCAGTTCGCTGGTCACCGATGCTTTCAATGAATGCTTACCCTTCATCTCAGGAGCGGTGAAACCCTCGTCGTCCTTCTCAACAATGAATCCACGGATGACACCATCGAGTTTGGCCCAAACTACTGCAACATCAGCAATTGTTCCGTTGGTAATCCACATCTTTGCACCGTTAAGCAGGTAATGGTCTCCCATGTCTTCTGCTTTAGTAATCATATCACCAGGATTTGAACCATAGTCTGGTTCAGTAAGACCAAAGCATCCAATCCATTCACCAGATGTCATCTTTGGGAGATAGTAATTTTTCTGTTCTTCAGAACCGAAATCCCAAATTGGGTACATGGCAAGCGAGCCTTGAACCGAGGCAAACGAACGAAGACCTGAGTCGCCACGTTCGAGCTCTTGGCAGATGAGCCCGTATGCAACATACGAAAGTCCAGGACAGCCGTAGCCTTTCAACGGTGCTCCAAGAACACCCATCTCTCCAAGGGCAACCCGCCATTCGTCAAGGAAGATTCCTTCAGCGCAAGCGTGTTCGATTTTAGGAAGTACTTCTTCGTCAACCCAGTCACGGACCATGTCACGAATCATTATTTCTTCTTCAGTCAGTAAGCTTTCTATGTCGTAGAAGTCGACTCCTTCGTATGGCTCCATACTATCCTCTCAACTTGGGGTCAACTCGGGGCTTCAAGAACCTAACCCTCCGGTCATTAGACGAAGGTCTCATTTCTTCTTGAGACCACGTAGTTGAAGATACTTCTTTTGAAGGTAAGGGCTGTTCATATAAATAAGTCCCAAAACCACACCAGGTACCGATATTGTCACTGCAATGACCACTACCAATGAGACCATATCCATCTTCTCTACATCGCTTATCGGTTCGAAAGAGATAATGTTTCCAAACGATGTGATAATGAAACCTTCCTGATGAGCGTTCTCCCAAACAAATTCTATCGAACGGCCCGAAACAACTGAGTCCCAAGCTATGGCGTCCTCGGGCAAAATCTGTACGAATGCTTCGGTGATAAGTGGTTGTTGGCGGATGGTTGAGAACGGAGTCATGTGAACAATTGTGGTCCCGTCATGAGCGCGTGAAACACCTGTGAACTCTCCGGTAAGTGAACTGAGTTCGCCTATAGCGCGCATGGTCGATTGACTCGGGTCGTTCATGTCCAACCGTACAGCCTGAGTTTTCTTGCCGCTGGCAAAACCAACGCATTCGTTGAGAGTCGGATCGGCACAGTCTACACCAATCCAAGTTTCTCCAATGGTGCCGGAAAGGAAAGTAACTTGGTCAAAGGTCGAAATCACCGCCATTCCGTCGTTAAGGGTCGTAAAAACACAAATGTTTTGATTTCGGTGGCACGATATGTCGCTGATTGGTGAGTCTCGAGTATCGGATAGTTTCTGCATGCCAGAGCCTTCCGAAAATTTCCAAACACTGCCATCAACGGCTCCAAAGTATGCAAAATCACCTGCTGCCCTCCATTCAACCGCCGTCATGTTCAACCCAAGAAGAGCACCTGAACCGTTGACAGTAGAGATGCCATGCGTCTCCACCGTATATCGAAGAGCCATTCCAAGGTCACCAGTAAGCAGAGCGGTCTTTCCTCCAGGGTGCCAAGCAACATCTTGGAAGTCAGCGTTACGGTTTGAATCAAGTTGAACGTCTTGTGAGCGGTCTTCAGGATTGAATGCGGAAATACGATGTGCATACCCGTCCTTACCGACGAGCATGACCGATAAACCATCAGGAGATACTTTGCCTGCATTGATACCAATATCAACATCTTCTAAAGAATCAACCAACTCTAGTTCAATTGCCGATTCGGGTTCTGCAGGAACTGAAGGTAAGAGAAGAATCATGAGAACGAAACCCAAGTAAAAGTATCCCCGCATGATTTGCCGATTGTGAACTATCAAAAAACCCCTCCTATTCACGAAGAGGAGTTTATCACTCGCTCCAACGGTGAGCCTTATGGCAAAGAGGCTCTTCGCCGATGTATGGAGCGATTCGCAGTCAAGCGCGGTTTAGAGAAAAAGATGGGTGGAAATGCTGGTCTAGCACGTATAGCAACCAACTATTTTGATGATATACAAGTAGATGCTGAAGGCGTATTTTCTGCCTCATTTGCAATTCTTACTGGAATTACCGGACACTTTGGCATTGATGGCAAACTGGTCATGGATGTCAACCAAATGAAAGGCGATGACCTCAATGCATTCCTATCGGCTGATGGTGGAAGGGAACAAGCCATGGAATCCCGTAAGAGATGGTCTTCGTTCCTTGATGAAGCAACAGGATATTCCCCCAAGCAACGCGGAGACAAAGCGAAAGAGGACGCTAAGAAGTTCTCCAAAGCAAAGTCCGCCATTAAGATGGCTCACAAAATGATGGAAATGAGCACGTCCGTTGACCAAGAAACTATTGACAAAGCGAACACTATGATTGCTGAACTGCAAGAAATGATTGATTCGGGCACCCCTCCTTCGGAAGGACGAGTCAAGAAACTCAACGACTTGATTTGAAGATGATTGGTGGGAGCATGGGCGTCGACAAAGTTCTCGAACCTTACATCGAAGACAACCCTCGAATCCTTGAACTCAACGATGAACAACAACGTAGGCTTTCATTGATGGTTGGCCAAGTCGACGAAACGGTAGGCATCGACCACTTGGTAACATGCCTCGCAGAGAATACAAGTATGGCAGGTGACGGCGTCATCCGATGCTACGTCGGTTTTGAACCGTCTGGAAAAGCCCATATTGGTTGGAAAGTACTCTCGTTACAGCTGCGACGAATGTTGGATGCAGATGCAAATGTGTTGATCTTCTTAGCGGACTGGCACGCATGGGTGAACGACAAATTCAATGGCGTCATGGAAGACATTCAAACAACTGCCACTTACATGGAGGAAACCTTCAGAGCCCTGCTTGGCCATCCAGAGGAAGGAGAAGGTCCTGGGCAATTGCGCTTCGTTTGGGCATCCCAAGTCATGAATTCGGGAGATTACTGGGCTCGTGTCCTTCGCTGTTCAAAGGGTGCGACATTGGCGAAGGTGCGCAAAACGTTTACAATTATGGGACGTGATGAGGCATCCTCCGATCATGACTTGTCTAAATTCTTCTACCCCGCTATGCAGGCGAGTGACATCTTTGAGATGAATATTGATGTTGCAATCGGCGGAATGGACCAACGCAAAGCGCACATGTTCATGCGCGACGTTGCCTCACGATGGAACTGGAGAAAGCCTACTTGCTTGCATACCCCTATTCTCTCATCACTCAAAGCCACTGGTGTGCGCATGGAAAGCTTCGATCACAAAATGAGCAAATCCGACCCCTCAGGAGCTATTTTACTTCACGATGCAGAAAAATCAATCAGGAAGAAGATGCAGAAACACGCCTACCTCGACCCGGAAGACCCTCATTCACCAGTGTATGAACTCGCAGAGCATGTGGTCCTTCCGGAATGGGGAGAAATCGTTGTGACACCGAACCCCAAGTTTGGAGAGCCATCAACATGGACTGATTTATCATCGTTCAAAGCAGCAGTCGCCGATGGAACATTGCACCCACTCGACGCAAAAATTGGCGTAGCAATTGGAGTAAGCAAGGGCTTACAAAGAGTATTGAACCACTTTGAGAAGAATCCAGAAACTCTTGATGCAGTGACTTCAATTCGGCGGAAGTGAATCGATTACCGAATCGTCGACCGATTCCTTAGAGGCATTGGAAAGACCTTCCTCCACACTGTGCGCTTTGAGGTAAATCATTCGACGTGTATCTCGAATGAAATCTCGGTTGACAAGTGGGTCAACAGCAACCATTGCATTAATCGTGAGATGTGCTCCTCGAGAAAACTGGCCCACATATTCATCAAAAACAACCACTTGAAAGCATTCTTGATTAAGCGCCATGCCGTTTTTAGTCATAAGAGGAGAGATGACCTCGAGGTATTGCACATCTTCGTAGAAATTCTCCTCTGCTACCATTGAAACATCTGTTGGATCTTTGTAATACGATTTCGGCTTCTTCGAAGTCTGGTCTTTGACAATCGCATCCAGACAAGCAGAACAGTACTTGACTTTTTCTCGAGGACGCGCAAGTCGCTCGTTAATCGTCCACTTCAATCCACAATCATTGCATTGGTGTGTGCTAACTTTCAACCAACCAATGGCTGGACTTGCCCGTACAACAATGGCATCAAAGGCGAGAAGGCGAGTGCGATCTCGCATTCTCAACTCACTCATCTCATAATATCGGCTTGAAGGGAGATTAACGATACGGATGACTGGCCGAGTCGACATGACACGGTCGGAGTATTGCTCCTTCAGCACTTGATTTCCGCATGCCAAAGTGTGCTCCATACTCTCGGTGAGTTCCAATTGTAAGTCTCCGAACTGTCCAAGGTCATCCCACTCAATCTCAAACCCGAACACTGGTTCATCCTTGCCGGGAGACGCGTTAAGGTCAGCAACATATTTCGGACTTTCAAACAATAACCTCCATGAAGCTAGAGTCTTTTGTTCATCTTCGCTGGGCTCTGTTGGGAATTTTCGCTTCATGGAGTTCCACGGGAACTACGACGGTTAAGAAACATTTTGCCTCCATCGAGAATTGTACAATTTCGGCTTTGAATCTTCTCTGAATAAAATCGGAGTGCTGCGTCTTAGACTCACCGGAAAAGGTGCAAACGTTCAAGAATCTCTTTGGAGTCGAGAAATCATCCAAGGAGTCTGAATGCTATGTCCAACATCATCGTCCTCGTCAAACAAGTACCTGACACAAATGCTCGAATTGTCCTCTCGGGAGACCGAGTTGACCTTTCTGCAGTCAAGAAAGTCATGAGTCCATACGACGAATTCGCTGTAGAAACTGCACTTCAACACCGTGAAGCGAACGGTGGAGAAGTCACTGCAATCACCGTCGGCGATGCTGGCGCTGACAAAGTTCTCAAAGATGCAAAAGCGATTGGTGTCGACCACATCGTACGGATTGATAATTCAGAATCACTCGACTCTAACGCCCTTCAAACCGTGCTCGCTTCCGTTGTGAAGAGCATGGATGCCAATGTTGTCTATTGCGGTAAATCCGCTGCAGATACTGGCGCTGGTTCTACCGGCCCAGGGCTGGCAGAACGCCTTGGCTGGGCATCTGTGTCCAACAGCATCAGTGTCTCTTTCGGAGACCAACTCTCAGTCGTGACTCCTTCTGCTGGAGGAAACGCCCGTTACACAGTCCCGCTTCCTGCAGTCGTCTCTTGCGACAAGGGTGACATGAAAGTTCGAAAGCCTAACGTGAAGGGAATTATGCAAGCAAAGCGAGCAAAAGTCGATGTTCAAACTGTTGATGCACCTGCATCGACAGTATCCATTGTCTCACACAGTATGCCTCCTGCAAAACCTGCAGGCAAATCATATGACGGTGGCGCCGCTGCTGCAGAAGTAGCACAACTGCTTCGAGATGAAGCAAATGTAATCTGAGGTGAATAAAATGTCTGAAACTATAGTAATCGCTGAAATCGTAAAAGGAGCAGTTCATTCCACAACTGCCGAATTAATCACCGCTGCACAAGCACTCGGCTCACAACCCGTTGTCATTGTGCCCTGCACCGATGCTGGAACCGCCGATGGCGCATCCGGAATGTCTGGCGCATCCCGAATTGTTGCTGCTAAATCAGATGTCTTTGCAAACTATGACGCTGCTGGTTGGGCTGCTGCACTCGATGCGGTGGCACCATCTGGAGTTATCATCGCATCTGCTTCTCCTCAATCTAAAGACCTCGCTGCCCGTATCGCAGCTCGCAGAGGAATTTCGGTGGTACAAGATGTCGTAAAAATCGACGGCCATAACCTCACATCCCCTATTTACTCCGGCAAAGCAATGCAAACCGTAGCCCTTAGCGGAGATGCTGTCCTAACTGTACGTCCAAATGTGTTTGACGCAGCTCCAACCGGTGGTTCAACCGAAATCTCGGTCGTCGACACAACTGGAGACATGGCAACAGCAGTCCAAGAATTCATGGCACGTGCTTCGAGTCGGCTGGATGTTGCTGAAGCAAACATCATCATATCCGGTGGCCGAGGAATGGGCTCTCCTGACAATTTTGTTCACCTTGAATCAATTGCAGACACCCTGGGTGCTGCTGTAGGCGCATCCCGTGCTGCGGTCGACACTTGGGAATCAATTCCTCACTCTATGCAAGTGGGACAAACTGGAAAGACCGTTAATCCAAACCTGTACATCGCAGTAGGCATATCCGGTGCAATTCAGCACCTTGCTGGAATGCGTTCCTCAAAGTACATCGTCGCCATCAACAAAGATGCAGACGCACCAATTTTCCAACACGCCGACTATGGCATCGTTGCAACTTGGGAAGAAGCATTGCCTGTGCTTCAATCTACATTGTCCGCAATGATGGCTTGATTAGGAATATTTCCCAATCGTATACACGCCAGAGCCTGCATCGTCTCCAACAAAGGGGTTCGTTTCTTTTTCATGACCAATTGTAGTCAATGGACCATGGCCAGGATACACGATGGTATCAGATGCAAGCGGCCAAAGCTGGGTATGAATCGAGTGCGCAAGAACTTCGAAATCCCCTCCAGTATCTGGTAAATCCGTCCTTCCAACTGAACCAGCAAACAAAGTATCTCCAACGAACAAGTGATCTGGCCCTTCTTCAACGAGGAGACGTAGGCAACAGCCGCCGAGAGTGTGACCAGGCGTATGGTGCACAACGAATTCAAGTGAGCCAACTTCGAGTTTCTCACCGGCCTTCAATGCCACATCTGCGATGGCTGGCAGAGGAACCTCAAACCCATAGCGAAGGGCTGATCGTTGAGCTAAAGTCTGTAGAAAAGTATCATCAGGATGCAGGTACCAATCTACTTCATACTCCTTTTTCAAATCAGGAATATGCCCACTGTGGTCAAAATGTGCATGTGTGTTAAGAAGTGCTACGACTTTCCGTTCAGGAATCTTTGATTGCTGCATTTCCCCAGCGGAGCGAGGGCCGTTGGACCAATCCGGGCCCTTGCCCGAAAAGGAATCAATCCAGTCAATGATACGTTGGGGTTCAGCACCGCCATCGATGATAACTGTGTCACCTGTAGCAGTGTCTGTAACGACTGAACAACGCATTTGGAGAATGCCAACAAAAAAATATTCCACCCATGGTTTCCTAACGGCCATGGCCAGTCGAACCATTTCTCCTTCAAGAGACTAAGCCTTATTCAATGAACACTTGAAGTGAATCACTGGACCATTGTCCATCGCTGTCACATACTCGTAACTCAAATCTATAATTGCCTCGATTCAGCCGCACTTTGACTTTGCTGGAAGATGCGATTTCCTTTCCAGTCGAGTCTATCCAAGACCATGTCTGGATACGTTGTTGTGGGTCATGAGAATACGTGCCATCGAGCGTGATTACTGCATTCCCATCTGCATCGGCAACATGGCTTTGGTCATCTCCTGTAACGGCTTTTGGAACGATGACTTCGCTGATACCCGTATTCAGTTCATCCAGCAACCCATCTTCCGGTAGGAGTGCCATGTTGGTGATAGCATCGTCCAATTGAGAGAGCAATTGTTCGGTGTCGATATCGAGAGCCCCGTCCGCAGTAACCTGTGCAACCTCACCTTGCACCTCACCTAATGCAGCTTGCAATGCATCGAGACCATCGCTTGAAGCGGACGAGTTTTGAATGGATGCTAATTCGTCTGGAGTGAAAAACTCTTTCATTGCATCATCTTCTCTATAGATTTCTTCGGCTGACAGTGGTTCAGCCTCTTCAGTTTTCTCGAACCACAGAGTGAGTTCAGAGGCATCAGTTTCCACCAACGAGTCCAAAAGCGAAAAGTGTCCTATTGGCTCTTCTTCCGTCCAATCGTTTTGGTCTTCGCCAGCAAATAAACAAATGGAACCATCGTTGCTCATAACGAGATAATTCGGCATTCCTTGATGCTCAAGTTTCCACTCTGAACCGTCTGCTTCTCTGCCGAATACATAGAACCATGCTGTAGCAATGACACTGCCGTTACAAAAAGCGAGGTTTCGAATCGGGTACTTGCACTCCATCCGTGTATCATGAACAAGTTGCGATAAATGCGTCGAAGAATGTACGACTTTGCCATCGTCAAAACCACACAGCAATCCATTTTCACTCGGGATGGCTCGAAGAAGACGGCTCTTGACATCGAAGCGATGTTGCAGTTTCTGATGAACTAAATCCCAAACTTCAATCTCGAGAACTTCTTCATCACCAGCCACCAAGGCATAACCTTCTCTACCGATAACGAGGTTGTTATTCGAATCGCTTCCGATGCAAGTGATCGATTCACCTTTCTCGCCACGTGCAGGCCGACTCCATGCCAAAGCCCCATTTACAAGTGCTTGAACACGGCCATTTTCATGTGCTAAAATAAGGTAATCACCGACCACTTGCATGTGCAAAATGTCTTGATAGGAATTTGACAAAGTAACCTCAGTACCATCGTACTGAATCAAAAAGAGGCGACCTAGACCGTCGACAATTGCCAACCCTGTCGGGGTTTTTTGCAGGTCAAAACCGCCTGCACCAATTTCAAACTGCCACTGGATATTCCCTTTGGTATCGAGGCATGAGAGGCCGTGAGCGTCATCCAACACATAGAGTGAATTACCGCGAAGAACCATACCCCGAACCATTGAGGAGGCTTTCCAAGAACCTGTTACCGTAAACTCAGAGTGTTCGTGTCGCGCAATGAATACCTGCCCGTCGCCTTCTGCCCATGCAGTAATATCACCGTTCAGAGAGAGTACAAGTGCGGTGACTTTCGACTCCGGTTGAAACGCTACATGCACCGGTCGAGATCTCAACATGAACCGTTGAGGAAGCGGACTCAATTAACCCCATCCCTTGGATGGGTAGATTACTCAAACCATGTTGTCGTATCTGGGTGAGGACGATGAAGGCTTGGAGATTCTAAATGCAGCCATAGCGCCTGTTTTTCTTTCTCCGTCCATCCACACAAGGGATTGAGCGTACACAGTGGAGTCGTTTTGATGGCTTCTTCTCTTCGTTCTATGAACGGTTCTGCGTCTTCAATACTCAAACCAACAACGCCCCAGGCTGGGCGTTGGAATGTTCGGTTTTTGTCGTCTTTCGTTCGGCTTCGAACGCCAATAAAGGGATCCCATTTCTTCAACATCTCCAAGTGAGATTGCTGTGAATCAAGAACGGGAATAATACGTGAACCTCGTCGCATTATCAAAAAACAACTGAGAACATCATCTCGTGTACGAAGTTGCGCAATTACGTCACCTTGAACACCGGTTGGAAGCCCACCTGGACCAAGTGTTCTCTTCTCAATGGATGAGACTTTACGTGGTTCAAGAATAATCTTGACCCACCATTCTGGATTTGAAAGATTCACTGTAAGGGCCGAGTCCATTTCCATGAGTTTTGAACCAAGTGCTCGGGCATACGATTGAGAATCCCATTCCCCCTTCTCACCCAAACGTTTGATTCGGACACCGAAGGTTCGTGCCTCACCTACCCGTAAATGGCGTTCCAATACGAGTTGTGCGACGAGGTGTGGGTTTGGGTCTTCAGAAATTTCAACAATTCGGTCGATGGCAACAATCCCAAGGCCGTGGCAAATTAGATTCTCAACATCTTCAGTTGGTGCTTCAGAATACACTACATCGAAATCTCTTAGACGTGAACGAAGAATAGGGACTGAAGCATCTTTAGAAAGTTGTACCAAATTTTTCCGCAATGCTCTCTGAAACGAACGACGAACGACTTTCGATTTCAAACCGAGTTCGCCAAAACGCAAGATCCAGGATTGTTGAGCCATGCACAGGCCTCAATCTTCGGTATCGTTGTGCATATCTACGATTTCGTCATCCTCGCTGGACTCGACTTTTGCAGTGTCGTTACGAGATGCATAAAGTGCGTCAAGATACGCTTCATCAATACCTCCAGTGACATACTCACCGTTGAAACAACTCGTATCGAACCGTGAGGGGGGATGTTCGCCGATGGATGTCGCCTCAATAAGATCTTCAAGTGATTGATAAAACAAGCGATCGCTTCCAATGATGCTGTTAATCTCGTCAATGGACTTTCCATCTGCAATGAACTCATTGATTGCAGGCATGTCAATCCCATACACATTGGGATATCGAACTGGAGGTGCGGCGGAGGCAAAATAGACCTTAGAAGCACCGACATCCCGAGCCATCTCGATAATCTGTGCACTTGTTGTTCCTCGGACAATGGAGTCGTCCACCAAGAGAATGTTCTTTCCAGCAAACTCGTGTTCAATAGCGTTCAATTTTCTGCGAACTGACTTTTCTCGAAGCGCTTGCCCAGGCATGATAAATGTTCGACCAACATATCGATTCTTGACAAATCCTTCTCGGTATGGCACATCAAGAGCTTTGGCCATCTGTAATGCAGCAATACGCCCAGAATCCGGAACTGGAATCACTGCATCGATATCATGATCCGGCCATTGCTCAAGAATGCGCTTTGCGAGGATATCACCTTGGTTAAGCCGAGCGTGATAGACAGAAATTCCGTCAATAACTGAATCCGGACGTGCAAAATAGACGTGTTCGAAGATACAAGGTGATGCTTCGACTTTTTCTGCGCATTGGCGGTGGAAAAGGTGTCCCGAATTGGAAATGAAAATTGCTTCACCGGGTTGTACATCCCGGACAATATCAAAACCGAGTGCAGTAATGGCAACCGATTCACTGGCCACAATCCATTCAGATCGGCCATCCACTTCACGTGAGCCAAAAATCAACGGGCGTATCCCATACGGGTCTCGGAAAGCAAGAAGTCCGTAACCGGAAATAATGGAAACACAAGCATAACTTCCCTCAACACGCCGATGAACATTCTTTACTGCACCAAATACGGTTTCAACATCCAAATGTGGGGCTCCTTCGATTGAAAGGCTCGATCCATTCGAGTCTAATTCCACTGCCAACATATTGAGCAGTAGTTCTGAATCGCTGCTTGTATTCATGTGTCGATGATGTTTATCGGTTAATTGAACCTGAAGTTCCTTCGCATTTGTGAGATTACCGTTGTGAGCAAGACCTAGACCGTAAGGTGAATTGACATAGAACGGTTGAGCCTCAGAGCGAGAGAATGAACCTGCTGTAGGATAGCGTACATGTCCGATTCCCACATGGCCTTGCAGCCTGCGCATGTGACGAGTGTAGAAAATATCGGAAACAAGGCCGTTGGATTTGCGTAAACGGAACTGGCCGTTAAAGTCTGTCATGATTCCAGCAGCATCTTGTCCACGATGCTGAAGAACGGTGAGACCGTCATAGATCAGTTGGTTGACATGGACATTCTCACGCCCAACTATTCCAATGATGCCACACATTGTATTGCCTCAACCCTATCGAGTGCTTGACGCTTTGTAGCCATTCCGGCTTAAGCCATCTCCTGCTTCAAGCCTTAGGGCGGTGAGCCTTCTTCGACCAATTGAACTTGCGCATGCGAGCAGTCTCGCCATATCCGCATGAAGCGCAAACTGACTTTTGCTTGTGATATGCATTGCGTCCGCAGCGGCGGCAGCGAATGTGAGTTGTCTTCTGACGCTTACCCATGGATGGAGTACCTTTCGACATAGAATCACCGTATAATCGCTCCACCAACCTCCCCCTTATGAAATCGACGGCGGAGGAAACCCCCTTCAATACGCCATCACTCTTCTTCGAATGTGAAATTTATTCGGCGCTTTTGAGAGGTAATGGCGGAAAACATTGAGCCAAGGGAAACACATACTGCAAATGCAACGGCTCCAGCCGAAACCAGCGTGTGAACAATGTTGTAGATCGCTTGAGCCTGGGCAGAACCGTTGTCTTCGAGCAACATTGGACCTAGATTGATGAAGAAGAAAGTAGCTGCCACACCCAGCAGTGAAGCACAAAACATCCCCACCAAAGGTGCCAACGGTCGATTTCGTGATTCGCCGTAGAAGAAGAGATTACCGAGAAGAAGCAATGAAAGCAGAGTGTACGATGTGAGTGTGGCGTTTGCAAACCGTGTGAAAGCCTCGTCACCATCGAAACCTTCTATCCCAGATGAAAGGGTAATCTCTATTGCGAGTATGAGAAGAAGAGGTAGAACAAATGCCAAAGCCATCATTCGCCACGTGACAGCAAGCCGTGAACCACTCATTCAACACCGCCTCCGATATGAGATGCGATGACGTTTGCGACCTGTTCCAATTCTGCAGTTTGTGGTGCTTCAATTTTCACAGGCGAAGGAAGTGTTTTTTCGTATACAAAAATGACCAATGCAAAAACCATGACCGATAGTAGACCACCTGCTGCTATGCCTGCCAAATCTGCCACAGATAACCACAAATGCTCTCTAAAATCATCAGTCGTGATGAGCGGGCCATCGACATTCAAGCCCAGTAAGATCATGAGAAAACCTAAACCTGAAAGCATAAACATGTAGTTTGATTCGGTTTTTCTGTTGTCTCCAATGGTGAGTGAAGCGATAGCTGCGCATGATGACAAGCATGATGTGAGAAGAAGGAAGGTCGGCCAAAATACAAACCAATAATCATTGACTTTCCCACTGGCGATTTGCGGTGTGAGAATCCACCAGTGCATACCTGCGAACCACGCAAAACCAACAAATGAGAGAAACATGCCAAGCTTCCTGTCGCTTCGAGGTAGACGGCCAACAGGAACATGGCCGGAAAATGAAATGAGATAAATACCGAGCAAAATTAACACAGCCGGACCAATTATTGCTCCAAGCAAATGCCCTGCGGCGGTGGAAGGAGACGAGGGTACTGTCCACGGACTTGTGCATACCATCACGATGCCGACAAAAGCAAGAAATCGTCCAAAAGTCTTGCGTTGATCGTTGGAGGAAGAAAGGAAAATCCACACTCCAAAAGGCACTACAGCGACGGGAAGCCAAAACAACAGAAGGGCCTGAAGCATCTCGTCCATGATGCCTCTCACCGTATGAATGTTCATTATCTATCCCCTTCTTTTCACCTCAGTCGCCCGATTTATACTTACCAGTGAATGCGGCACTCCTAAATACCCGACTCTTGTGGGCCGAATGCTCAAGGTGCTCATATGGTGAAAATGCCACGACAAGTCAAGCGTTACAGCCCATCGGCTGGCAAGCATACAATGCACACCATCGAGCGTGTCAAGAAGAAGCGAGCTTCTGAACTACGATGGGGTCAGCGCCGTTTCCGTCGAGTTATGGCTGGTTACCGTGGTTTCCCACGTCCAAAGCCTGACGGCCGTGAAAAGCCAACAAAGCGAGTTAACATTCTCTACCGTTGCACAGAAACTGGTAAGGCTCACTATGCGCCGTGCCAGCGTGCTAAGAAATTCGAACTAATTGACAAGTGAGTTGAACGATATGGCACAAAATTTCCTTAAAGTATCCTGCAAAGATTGCGGTAATGAAACCACAATCTATTCTCGTGCAACCTCTGTCATTTCATGTGGAGTTTGTGGAGCAACTCTGACCAGCCCCTCTGGTGGCAAAGCTGACTTAGTTGGCTGCACTGTTGTTGAAGCACTTGAATGAGGAGGCTGAGCCTCCATGTCCGATATCACAAATACGCCAAATGAAGGCGAACTTGTTGTCGTAACAGTGACAACCGTAAAACAAAACGGCTGTTATGTCAAACTTGATGAGTTTGAAGGTGTTGAAGGATTCATTTTCATCGGCGAAATTGCGAGCGGTTGGGTCAAAAACATTCGAGTCTTTGTTCGTGAAGGCCAACGCCTTATTTGCAAAGTAATGAGAACCCGTAAAGACGGAACATCTCTCGAACTCTCACTCAAATCGGTATCTGAAGAACGTCGCCGTGAGCGACTCCAAGAATGGAAGAATGAGCAAAGAGCTCACCAACTTCTCAAAGTACTTGGCGAGAAAGTCGGTTGGGATGAAGCCGAAATCAAGTCGTCGGGTGAAGAACTCGCCGATGCCTTTGGCGGTCTGTATACCGCCTTCGAAGAAGCTGCAATGAATGAAGGCGCTCTCACCGATGCTGGATTTGAAGGCGATTGGTTGAAAGAATTCATTGAAATGGCCATTGAGAACATCATCCCTGCCTTCGTTGAAATTCGAGGCATCCTCACGCTAAGCATTAACGACATCAATGGTGTTGAAGTCATCCAAAATGCTCTTCTTGCCGCAGAGTCGCTTTCGTCAACAGAAGAGGAAATCGAAGTTTCGTGCCATTACAACGGCGCGCCTGAATACAGAATCGAACTTAAGGCTCCTGACTTCAAAACAGCCGAAAGTATCTGGGAAAATGCTACGAAAGCAACACTCGATCATGTCATCGCAGCGGGCGGAGAAGCCACTGCTTTGCGTGAATGAAGCGCTTGAGTCATAAACAATGTCGATGCAGGTGATACCATGGCACGACAACTGTTGCAACAATGTCTCGAATGTGAAGCATGGACTTTAGCAACCACATGCCCTTCTTGTGGCTCGAAGGCACAAGCTGCAGCACCTCTGAAATGGTCACCAGAAGATCACAGGGCATCGATTCGTAGAAAAATGTACAATGTTGAATCACCTGAATGGGCTGCAAATCTAGCAACTCTACCATCACTCGACCAAATGAAAGAATCTCAACTTGCTCTTGAAGAAGAGTAATGCAGTTTTAGAAACACCTCGCAATTGGCCTTTTTTCCAGGTTTCCGATGTCAAACATTATAGCGCGGCGGAAGACGATACGCAGTATATGGGATTGAATATCGAATGGCGGAGTTCCAACAACCACATAGGTGAACACGAGATTCTCCTTTTCGCGCTCCCTGGTGTCGGCAACGTCGGTAAGGTAGCAATTGAGGGCATCAACTCGTGTCACATTCAGCAGGAAATTGCTCGCCTCCACCACACCTCACTCCCTCCGTTGGCAACGCTTGATGAAGATGGACTACTTACGCCTCCACACCTGACATTATCCTCTATAGAGTCGGTCACGGGGAAGCGTGTATTAACTCTCACTGGTACATCGCAACCCTTAGAACCAGAGCACCAAGGTTCGATGGCCCACGAAGTTCTTGAGTGGCTCGAATCTCAAGGAATCACAGCCTTGTATGTTCTGGCAGGGCTCATGGATTCTCCAACACGCAAGGAAACCTTTGTTGTTGCTTCAAACGCATCTCATCGAATTGACTTAGAGGCTCTAGGAGTTGATGTACGAAGAGATGAACCCAAGTCTGGGGCAATCGGTCTTGCAGCATTGATTGCATCAATTGGTCCATTGTACAACATTCATTCAGCGTGTGCCATCGCAACAACGGTCGGTTCGAGCGGAGACGCTTTTGCATCTCAAAGGCTTCTTGAATCACTGGATCGATGGTTTGACCTCGGTATTGCTTTGCCGAGTGACGTACAATCGAAGCTTACGGACAAGTTAGCAGCACTGGCACCCGGAAATGCACCAGACATGGTTAGCGACTTGACTGAGTCGCCGGATGCCTTCTACATGTGAAGGTCAATTTCGAACATATATTCTGTTCGCTCGATTGACTAAACCAGGAATCAAGGCGATGTCGATAAGCCACAATAGTCCGCATCCTCCGAACGTTAGGAAATAGAACACACCCATTCCGATTTGATTGAGGTAAAACCTGTGACCACCCAAGGGACCGAGGAAAAACCACAACAGATAGGTAACAAGAACATCCTTCTGTGAAGGGTTTTGGAGATATCGTGAACCGTGTTGTTGGTAAAAGTTAGTGAATTGATTTTGAGAAACAGCCTGCGGCTGTTGTTGGTATTGTTGTTGGCTGTATTGCTGTTGCTGCTGGCGAGGGGGCTGGCTCGGATTTACTGCCCGAGGAGGAACGGGCGGCCGCTGAGGAACGGGCGGTGGTTGAGGAACTGCTGACGGTGGTTGAGAGATGTGATAGTGATTATGAATAACATTCCCGGTATGCAAATCCCCAGAGACAACACTGTCCTTTACATTTGGGCCAGACTCGGGTGTAGGCTCCATGTCAATCGGTTGGTGTTAAAACCAATCGATAAAAAAACCTTGGACTGAAGTTAGGCGCCGAGAGAGAGATTTGAACTCCCGTGTCACAGGGACAGTGGATTTCGAATCCACCGCAATACCGGGCTATGCGATCTCGGCCGTGATGCTCGCTCTAGCGCCACCGTCATAAGCATGATGTTACCTCATGGTCTCATGGAGATTCACCTGCATGGTCGAGACCATGACATCAAACTGGTCGTTGAATCTCCGGAGACCGTTCGCCAAGTGTTGGTTCAAGCAGGAATACTACCTTCGACGGTCCTCGTGAGTTTTGAAAACACAATTTTGCCACACGCCACCGTTCTTTCTCAGTCCGTGAAACTCCTCGTTACGACGGTTTCTTCAGGTGGCTAATCCCTTTCAACACGTTTTGTAATGTGGATTTTGGAATTTCGTGTGACGTTTCCTCGCACTTCCACTGCCCAAGCATCAATCCCGATGTTGGCCACAACAACCGTATCACTAACTTCAGCTAAGTCGTATTGTGGCCCCCAATCGTTGGCCCACCCTTCAACTTTCATCGCACCGGTGGCATCGAGTAGCATCAAGCCTTTACGATGCCATTCTTTTCCATTACGGCCAACACCACGCTTTTCAAATTTGTAGACCAGTTTTCCAGTTATGTTCCAACGGGCTCTAAATTCCATGAGGTCGGATGCTGTTTCATCAGGTGAAGCGTGAACCATACAGGCATGCGGATCGATTTTCAATTCGATTTCGCCTTTCCAGTTCACAGTAGGAATGACGTTCTCTAAACGAACGATGTCGCCCTTGACAAGTTCAGACGGCCAAGACGGCCTACCGTCCTCGTGTGCGTCGACTAAAAAGACAACTTTAGCGAACTTGCTTCCTTGAGATACAGTCACTTGAGGGCGGCGAGCCTCTTTCATGCCCATTACACTGAAGACTTCACCAATAAGCGTCATTCGTGGATCAAGTACTCCGATAGTTGTTAGGTCGATTGGAGTAGAAGTTCCGGGCAACTGAATATTTCCACCTTCTGGCAATTCATCATCCCCATCGCCACCAGGGCAAACCTCAGCCCAATCGCAACGTTCACAGCGTACTTCATCAGGGGCTTCGATAGGAATTCCACCTGCTTTGAAACCGCGAACTGGAGCTGGTTTTGGAGGGCATTCATCAAGTGAAGGTGTGGTTTTGCGTAGTTGGCGCCAAAGCTCTTCCAACTCCATTTCCATTTTTGTCATTTCATCTACATCAGGGCACGGTATAGTTTTGATAGCGTTCGCTCCAAGATACCAAATCTCCAATCCATCGACTTGTTCCTTCTTTCCGTGAGTCACCCACCACAACATGGCATACATTCGTAACTGTTCCACATAATTGCCCGAACGGTCTCCACGTCCAATGCTCGCTTTCAAGTCTACAATTGTAATCTTTCCATCCCAACGGTACACGAGGTCATATTCACCTTGAAACCAATGTTCGGGGTGAACTGCATTCATTGCAAACTTACCCGCATTCGGATCGACAAACCAAGGTCGAGCAATCTCCCATGCCTCAATCAAGGTCACAGACCCTTCAACGGCAAGAGGATGGTCGTTTGAGAGAGAGTAACGCCGTGCATCAGGCGCTGGCCAATCAGGACGCTGTCCTCTTCGCCATTCTTTCAGCAAAGGGCCTCCATTAGCGTCTATGCATCTCTGGACTTCTTTGAGATGCATATCGAGTCCATTAACGCACATCTTGAGACAATAGTCTGGGTCAACTGAATCCCAATCGCCTGCTTTACGTTCGTTCTTTTGCCACTCCTCTCTCATCGAGTTCAATGCTGGCTGAAGATGCGCATTCAATCGTTCTATAGCCCAATTTCGCAGTTCATCCATCGACATAGGCAGCATATTGCTTGGTAGAGGAAGCAACCGTTCTGCCGGCCATGGGTCTAGACTTGTTCGACTGGGAACTCCATTCGCATCGAGAGGTATGGCCGATAGAGTGTCAGATGAGGCTTTAGCAACCAGCAATGCAGGCGATTCCATGAGCATTCTACAGAAGACCTCTTCAACAGCACGGCCGACATACAACACTGGAATTTGTGGCATCTTGAAACGGCGCACTTTTTCGTAAAACCAGAGCCGAGGACAAGACCGGTAGGCGTTGACTTGGCTTGAGGATAGCCGGTTGTATGGGCCAACTGAATCATCTTCTGGCTGAGCGAGTCGAACGGGCATAGGAGTGAGTGTTTTGTCGAATGTTCTTGAACCCTACTCTCCAAAAATCAATCTTTGACTTGTAAACGCGTCTTTCTTGAATCAATGCGTAATTGCGGCAAGCCAGCCCTCCAGCCGATTTCGGCTGCCATCAACTTCAATCGTTGACCGGGTCTTAGAGATTCCATTTGTCCGGTAATGCTAGAGCCAAAAGAGGCAACCTCAACGACAGAATAACCGTCCCAAAGATGAACATTCATCATCGTCCAAGGCTTAGCATCGAGTCGTACCCCCGAGCGCTTTCTAACGCTCAAAATTATACCTTCAACGTTGGCCCTGGTTCGCAGTAATCCTATCCGAGTCGTACGCTCAGACAACGTGCTCGAAGTGTTAGCGAACTCTTCTTGAGCCTCGGCCAAAGGTAGAATGCGTGTTCTTGAATCGACGTACAACCGAGGAGAACCACGCCATACACCGGGGAGCGCATCGAGAATTACAATGTCTCCATTTGGCTCCTCATGCAGTAAAGGATAGGCTCCTGGCTCACTCTCTTCCACAGTAATTTGTGCACTGCCAGCAACCAGCATAGCGCCCAAAACCGGCTCACCAAAGTGGTTTGGCAACGGGCCCCAAGCTCCAGTGAACTTTCCTTGTACACTGACTCGTTCAGGAATCGAAGACAACAATTCACTCGGAGGAGAAAGTTCAACCTCTCGGATCGGAGTAATATTAGTGAGAAGTTCTTCTCCAGACCAAACACCTTCAACACTGCGTGACAAACTGCACCAATGGCATCCAGCAGCGCTTCCGTCGCAGGCATCCGATGGGAGAGAGGGGAGAGTTGCAGGCCCGGAGCCCATGCTTTGCATATCTGAATTGATTTGGAAGAATTCCTTTGACATCAACGGATAATCATCTTTTTGCGGAGCCTCATACAACACTTTGTGCGCTCCATTGAGGTACCACCCCTCCATTCCGTCAACGCATTGACCATCATGAGTTTCATGCCATAGCCAAGCATAGAATCGGAGTTGGTGTTGAAGTGACTCTGCAAACTTGGAATTCGGGTCGCCGGATTTGATGTCGACTAATCGTATTCGACCGTCCCACCTAAGGACCAAGTCCAATTCACCTGCTGCCCAACTCTCAGGATGGAAAAGGCGCTGGGGTTGATGCACTCGAGGATCTTTCATCCATGGCCTGGCAATGTCCCAAGCCTCGTTCCAAGTCACGGGTGAACCCGGTTGAGCCCATTTCATGGATTGCTCAGGGTCTGCCCAAGTGCGCATCGAAAAGTTTCGAACTTTTTCCGGAACGGGGAAACGTGGTTCATCACCCCATGCTGGAGAAGGCACCGAAAATGGCTGCTGTCCGGATCGGAATGCCTCCAAATGAGGACCGCCATTCGTACCATAACATGCCTCAACTTCGGAGAAGAACAAGTCCAATCCATACTGTAGTCTGGATTCAAACGATTCAATTTCAACATCAGCCCAAGAAGTGTCTGGAGCGTACCATAATCCTTCATCCCACAGTTTCTTACCTTCGAGAAATGCCTCTGCTGCTGCAGTTTGGATATGCGATGAAATCCATGATTTGAGTTGCTCCAAGGATTCGATTGCAGATTTTGGTCGTCGCATCATAAGCCCACATAATGCGTCCTCTAACACGATACCAATCACTTGCGATGGGCGAAGTGGCCCGGAAATCCCAACCTTTGAGCCAAGAAACCATTGGCGTTTACAGCGCAAGAAAGTTGTAAGCCCACTCGCTGAGATTCGAGAACGTGAACGCCCTAATGGCCCTCCGAGTGGTGGAATTCCAACAGGCACTACGCATCACACCTCAATGGTCGAACGAATAGTAATCGCCAATTCCCCGTTGTTCCCTGTCTTTTCGACTTTCCATTTTGTTAATCCGTGGGCGCTTTGAGTCGTGATCACGACGGAAGGTAACATTCACGCCTTGTAAAAATCGATTCATTCCGTCGCGAAGTTTGAACGGTCCCTCAGCTTTACCGTGAACGCCCCCCTCACCTTCGAAGACAAGTAAGGAGTCGCTTACAATGTCGATGAAGTAGACATCGTGGTCAATAACGAATGCTGATTTCTCGTTGGCTTCCATCGTTCTACGAATCGCTTTGGCAGCCTCCATGCGGGCATTTGCATCCAAATGAGCTGAAGGTTCATCGAGAAGATACAAGTCTGCATCACGGCCAAGGCAGATAGCGATAGAAACGGCCTGTCGTTCTCCACCGGATAATTTCTTGACTCGCTTAGGAAGAAGTTGGTCGACGCCTAAAGCTCGAATCACGTTGACATTGTACTCTCCAACACGCCACTTTGGGCCGATTTCACTGTCGAGCCACAGTTGAACACTGCAGTCCATGTCAACGTCAATGTGTTGAGGCTTGTAAGAAATGGTTGCGTTCTCAGTAACCCAACCTTCGTCGTATCCATGCTCACCTGCCAAGACTTTGATCATGGTCGACTTTCCAGTTCCATTCGGACCAACGACACCTACAACTTCCGAGCGATGGACAGCACCCTCCCCTGTTGTCAGTTTGAAGTCACCAAGCGTTTTGGTAAGACCTCCCCAGGATACAACTTCCGAACCAATTTCTGAAATCCGGTCGCTGTGGTTGAGGAACTTAATTGGTTTATCTCGAATACGAACGTTTTGTTCTGGAAGGAAACCATCGAGGTATGTATTGATAGCCTGACGGGTTGTTCGTGCAGGAGTAAATATTCCGAAAGCACCTTTCTTTCCATAGACAATATGGACTAAATCAGCGAGTACATCCAAAACTGCAAGGTCGTGTTCAATCACAATAACTCTCTTGGTTTCAGCCAATTTTTGTATAATGCGGACGATGCGCATTCGTTCATGTATGTCTAAATACGACGAGGGTTCGTCAAAGAAATACACATCGACATCCCGCAAAAGTGTAGCACATATAGCCATTCGTTGTAATTCACCACCAGACAATTGCTGTACTGTTCGTTCCAAAAGATGGTCAATTCCTAAATCACTGGTCAGCTGTTCAAACATGTTGCGTTCATCGACCCGCGAGAGTAAATCCCGAACTGTGCCCTTGATTTTCTTGGGGAGGCGGTCAACATTCTGAGGTTTGAGGGCAACCCGGATGTCACCCTTTTTGACCGCTACGAAGAAGTCACGTAATTCACCTCGTGGAAGTGATTCAATGACGTCGTCCCAATCCGCTTCCTTGTTGAGCCAGTCGCCAAGGTTTGGAATAATTCTCCCCGATAGAGCATTTATTGCTGTTGATTTACCCATTCCGTTTGGGCCAAGAATACCAACGACGCTTTCCTTCGAGGGAGTAGGGAGACGGAACAATCTGAAACCGTTCATTGAATATCTGTGAATCATATCGGTTTCTAACTCACTTGGAAGTTGTTCAATGATGAGAGCGTCATGAGGACACTTATTGATACAGATTCCACATCCAATGCAAAGACTTTCCGAGATGTGAGGCTTACCGGTTTTCTCGTCGAGAATGATGCATTCCTGACCGTTTCGAACCGGTGGGCAAAATGCATGGCATTCATCGTTACACTTCTTTGGCTGACAATTGTCCTCTTTGAGGACTGCGACTCTCATTCATTCACCTCCTGTTCTGTAATGTTTGCTTTCGGTTCGGACTTAAGGAACTCTCGCCCAATAAGCCTCAACAAACGAGGTTTGTTTGACACTGGGCTTGGCCCAATGGGTTTCAAATGAGTCCCTTGAGGTGCTCGTGTCCCTTGATGAGGCGTACCGTACAAGGTGTTGGGAATTTCATACTCGCCTTGCGAAGTGCATCACGGGCGGTCAGGTAGTTCTCCGGATGAACTTGCAATGAGATCACTCGCTGTCCACGCTTGACACGGGCTGCAGTGCCGACGTTCTTTCCGAAAGCACATCGCATACCTTGTGAAACACGGTCAGCACCTGCTCCAGTTGCTTGCTTGTTTTCACGAAGGACATGATGTGGGAAAGTGTGGACACGGAGAGCGTATCCTTGGGTTCCAGCAATCTTACGGATGGTTGAGTTGGAGATAACACGGGCAGCTTCGAGTGCTGTGTGTCGGATTTGACAGTTGTTGTCAGCACGGAGTTCCATGACGACAGGGAACTTTCCTGTCTCCGCAGCAACACGGTTTCCGACGTGGTACTGGTGAATTCTGTTGTTTGGCACACCGCCGATGTACTTACGTCGGGTGTAGGCAGGACCTTTGAGGCGGCGATACATCGATGCTGGTTTACGTGCCATGATACTCTCTCCAAGCACTCCTGCGACCAATGTTTCCTTTATCATCTCTCCGCTTCATCCGTTCGGCACAAATTCATGAAATGAGGAAGAACTCCTTCGTTCACATTTCGATAAAAGGTTTCATGTGCTCCTTTCACACCCTTCAATCATGGCGAAGGGGTGGCGTGGACTTCTTGAGGAAGAATCTGAACACCAGTGGCTCGCCATGGGTGGATTTTTCGTATTCATCATCATCGGGGCTTTGCTGATTCAAGGCACATCTACCCTCCCTGGCGTAGACTATCGAACCAACGGTTTGGACGAAATGGATGGTCGTGTACTGGAGATAATCTACGGCGACTCTGGCTCGTATACTGCAATGGTCATCAACAACGGAGAAGGCCAACTCTTCCACCACAACAACGATGTTGAAGTTCATGACATAGGTGGAGAATACCCCGATGTACTCGGACTCAGTTTCATCACGGAATTGCACGATGGTAGCATCGCAGTTTCTCCGCAGAACAACACCCTTGACATCATCCATGTAAACGCTGAAATGGAGCGCACCGTTCTTCCGCTAACCGATGGCGAAGAACAATTTGACGTGCTGGATTTGGCAGAACAACAATCAGAGGATTCCTATCGCTGGCTTATGGTCACAGATGAGGCGGAATCTTCCGGTCTTCGAGGCTTTGGCCCGGTAGGAAGTGCACTGCTTCCAGTTGATGAACCAATGAAGAATGCAGACCTAACAGTCGCAACACCTGCTCCATCAAACATCAACTGGAGGATGGTTGAATCCCTAAGCGATGGCCAATGGGTAGCCGTGGGCTCCATGAGTAGCGTATTCGGGAACGATGATAGCCCAGCAACCCCGACGAAACATCCGGTGATAGGATTCATCACCTGGAACGAAGGCCCGACTGCGCCAATGCTGACCTCTATTGAAGAGATCGATAAGGGTGAAATCCATTCACTTATCCAACTTGAAAACGGAACATTGCTGGCTGCTGGAACAGATTCTGCACTTTACATCGCCAAAGACCGAACAACGACTTCTATTGATGTAGCAAGTGTTTCGGCTTCAATCGATGAAACAGGAAAGGTATGGTTGCTTGGCAGTAAAGGCAGCACATCCGTAATTCGATTCGCCGATGGAGAATTGGAAACTTTACCACTGTCACGCCCGATTCCCCTTAACATCGAAGTCGCTGATGTATCTGACGACATCCTCCATGCGCACGGAGTCAATGAGAATGGCGAGCCTGTTACGTACTCTATCGACACCTTGGCGATTGGCTCTATAGAGAGTGGTCGAGGATTTTTGAACCTTATGTTCGTTGCCATATCGAGCGTTGTGCTTGGTGTAATGTTATGGACGGGAAGCAAGAGATTGATTCAAAACCAATGATGTTGAATTAGTCTCAGAAAAAAGGACTTCTTTCTCGACGGCGCGAGAACCTTCATGTGCTCTCGGCAACGACAGAGAACTCCAGCGAGAGTAAGGAGTGTATCGAGTATGGCAAAAAGGGGTATGATGGACCAATTTATGGACATCAAGGAAGAACACCCCGATACCATTCTTTTCTTCCGCATGGGGGACTTTTACGAACTGTTTCACGAAGACGCTGTCGTCGGTTCAGAAGTGTTGGGACTTGCCCTCACTTCGAGGGATAAGAAAGCTGCAAAGCCAATCCAAATGGCCGGATTCCCCTGGCATGCACTGGAAGACAATATTCGAGTCATGCTCAAGGCTGGACACAAGGTTACCGTAGCAGAGCAAGAGCAAGAATTGAGAGAAGGTGCCAAACTCCTCGAGAGGATTGTTACGCGTGTCTACACGCCCGGCAGCCTGTATGAAGAATCATTACTTGGAACAGATGAACGCTCACTCCTCGTATCTGTTACCCTTGGAAAAGATGTCTTAGGGCTTGGTATTTTTGATGCATCGACAGGTCAAGCATGGGCATCAAATCTCGAAGGAGACGACCGATTTGCACGTGCATTGGATGAAATTATGCGATGGAAGCCAACAGAAATTGTCGTTTCTCCGAAAGATGCTGAGGATGATTCGCTGTGTGCTCTCTTTTCACACTTAGACGGCGTTCTCATCAGCCAACACCGAGCCAGCGATTCGAAACGAAGAAATCGCCTTGAAAAAGTTCTCAAAGTTGCCGATTTGGGTCATTTGGATTTAGACGATGCCCCATTGGCATTAGCTGCGGCAGGGCTTGCTGCTGACTATCTGGCAACAATGCACATTGCTGATGAAGTGCCCATACGCGATATCGAAGTCATCGATGAAGCAGCACACTTGGTATTGGACCAAACAACCCTACGCAATTTGGAATTGACATCAACATTGGCAGGAGAATTCGAAGGCAGTCTTCTTGCCTCTCTGAATGCGTGTAGAAGTGCGATGGGACGGCGGCTGCTGAAAACATGGATACTCCGCCCATTATGCAATCTCGAAGCAATACATGCTCGACATGAAGCAGTAGGCTCACTCTCTCGATCTGCACGGCGGCTCGATGCCATCCGTGAAGCATTACGTGGCTTGAGAGATATGGAACGGCTCGCAACTCAATTGGCTTACAACCGGTCAAACGGCAGAGACCTCATGGCCGTATCAGACGCATTGGAGCGTATGCCAGCCATCATTAATTTGTGCCAAGAAACAGAAAACCCCCTTCTATCTCACCTCTCCAGTGACCTTGACTGTTTGAGTGAAATGGCCGAAGATATCCGCAGGACTCTCGTGGATGAACCACCTTTGAGCATCAGAGATGGAGGTCTCGTTCGAGCCGGATTGAACCAAAGTATCGACGAACTACGAGACACTTCCGCAACCGGGCATTCTTGGTTCAAAAACTTGGAATTACAATTACGCACAGAACTGGAAATACCTTCGCTGAAAGTTCGTATGAACCGCCAAATTGGATGGTTTATAGAAGTGACAAAATCCAATGAAAACAAAGTCCCAGACGAATGGCGACGAAAACAACAAATGACGAATGGATCACGATACATTACGACTGAACTCGCTGAACGCGATGACCTTCTACTCACTGCTGACACCAAGGTAAAGGAACTTGAGTATAGAGAATTCATCGCTTTGAGAGAACGCTGCAAAGTCAACGCACAAACTCTAGCAAACATTGCTGGAAGAGTGGCAGCCATTGATGTCCTCCAATGCTTTGCATCCATAGCCCGCACTCGCTCATGGACACGTCCTGAACTAACTGACGGCCATCACCTCAAGGCAGACGGAGCACGGCACCCAACGCTTGAAACCCAGTCCGGTTTCGTTCCAAACGATATTCATCTTCAAAAGAAGAGAAATTTCCTGCTGATTACCGGACCAAACATGGGTGGAAAATCGACCTATCTGCGTACGACTGCACTGCTCACAATTCTTGCTCAATGCGGGAGTTTTGTTCCGGCAAAGAAAGCAAAAATTGGATTAGTCGACCGAATATTCACGCGTGTTGGGGCCAGCGACGACTTACGTCGAGGACGTTCAACCTTCATGATGGAGATGATCGAAGTTGCACATATTCTTCGCCGGGCGACATCACAATCTTTGGTTTTGCTGGACGAAATAGGTAGAGGCACATCAACATTCGACGGATTATCGATTGCTTGGTCGGTTACTGAAGACATATGCCGTCGCATTGGTTCACGGACATTATTTGCTACACACTATCATCAGCTGATTGGCTTGGAGGGAGAAGTGGACGGACTCGTAAATGTACATGTTCAGGTCGCACAATCCGACGGTGAGTTGCGTTTCATGCATACCGTTGCTGATGGCCCTTGCGATGATTCATATGGTGTTCAAGTCGCTGCCTTGGCTGGACTTCCAAGAGCGGTAGTGGAACGAGCATCAGACCTTCTTGCTTTCCTTGAACAACAAGCAGATGGGGCTAAGGCCGGCGAAACCGGAACTCCGTCAGCCCGTGCTCAAGGACAATCCAGCCTCATGGGTTATTTTGCGGCTGCCGCAATGAACCAAACACATCCATCATCACCTTCGACACCAAGCATTCTCCCTGAGCAGCAAAAGACACTGGAATACCTAAGTCAAATAGACGCTGATGAACTTTCACCAAGACAGGCACATGATGCACTCTATAGACTTAAGAAACTCCTTGGCGGTGAAACAAATGTCTGAACCGAACCGTATCATTCAACTCGATGAGACGACCATAGGTCATATTGCCGCAGGAGAAGTCGTCGAAAGGCCTGCACAAGTGGTCAAAGAATTGCTCGAGAACAGCCTTGATGCTGGCTCTGAACGCCTCGTCATCACCATAGAGCGTGGTGGTTTTGACTTGATACGAGTCGAAGATGATGGAAGCGGGATTGATGAAGACGACTTGCGCCTCGCCCTTGACCGGCATGCGACTTCAAAGTTGAAGAAGGCTGAAGATCTCAATTCCATTCATACCCTCGGATTTCGAGGTGAGGCTCTAGCAAGTATCGGCATGGTATCTCACCTGTCCATATCCAGCCGACCAGAAGGTAAGGATGGCAAATCCATTACCATGGAAAACGGAGTAAAGGGGGATGTCGAACCGTTTGGAATGCAACACGGCACCCGAATTGATGTCGAACATCTCTTTCGAAATACACCCGCTCGACTTGCTTTCCAACGACGTCCAGCGACCGAAAACTCACGAATCGTTGATGTCGTTGTAGCTCATGCCATGGCACACCAATTGACTGGCTTCCGTTTGGTAATTGATGAGAGAGTCATGTTGGATATTCCAGTTGCTGATTCAATGACGGACCGACTTTTTGATCTGCTCGGTGGCCAAGTTGAATCAATGCTGGAGATGACTTCGCCAGATGGCGATGCTGAAGCGCCCGGAACCGAAAGGTGGACAGGATGGATCAGTACCCCAGATATCACGCGTGGCAAGGGCGACGATATTCACATTTTGATTAACGATCGGCCTGTGGCTGCTGGTCCGTTTTTGCAAGCCATACGCCGTGGATACAGAACAAGACTCATGCAAGGAAGACATCCAATTGCCGTCCTATCGCTCACCCTACCTCCGGATGAAGTGGACGTGAACGTCCACCCTACAAAACGTGAAGTGCGATTGAGGCACTCATGGAGAGTTCTCGAAAGACTTGAACGAGCGATTGCTCATACATTAGAATCGGTTCCAACACAACCCGATGCTGCTGGGGGTATCCCCGGATTACAAGGCCTTGGAATCAAAAAAGTCACATCGATTCAAGAACATCTTGCGCCACAAACTTCACCACAGAATACCCTTGACGCAGCTGCTGGCTCACCAACTCTCATACTTCCAAAAGAAAACCAAGCAGAGACTCCACCTGCTTGGGCAATCGCAGCTGGAGCACAACTGAACCTCCATGGAAGCCAAGCTACAGAACCTGAGGTTGAAGCCAAAAAGCGCCCGCAATCAACCGCTCCCGCGGCACAAGATACGTTGCCGGGCTTAGATGAAAAACCAACTGCCCCCGCATTATCTCCCGCTGAGCGAACTTTGCACCGCCATGCTGGTTGTGGGCATCAGGTCTCTCCGAACGAAGAAAAACCACTCGATGGCATCATCAATGAACTTCCAGAAATGGAACCACTTGCCCAGTTTGCAGATTCGTATATCTTAGTCCAGGCAGAAGATGAGTTACTTCTTATCGACCAACACGCATTGCATGAGCGGATTCGATATGAGCGTCTGCGTAACGATGAGTCGCTTTGGGAGAGTCAAATGAAACTTCAACCGGTAAACTTGAACCTTGACGCCCGACAATCCGTCCGAGTCGCTGCGTCGGTCGACACACTGTCTCAAGTTGGTTTTTCTCTGCGTGAAGGTGACAGTGGGTGGATGGTTGATTCAGCCCCACAATTACTCGAAGGCGAAGAACTCGTTCCTTTCCTCCTTGATTTGCTTCAAGACACTGCAGAGGATGGGGCTCCACTTGAAACAGTTGATAGAAGAAAAGACCACTTGGCATTCCTCAATGCGTGCAGAGGTGCAGTAAAGGCCAACCAGAAACTCACCTTGCCTGAGATGCGAAGATTGCTGGACGACATGAGAAGAATACCAAACCCTTGGGCTTGCGTTCATGGAAGACCAACTGCACTGCGCTTACCGCTGAACGCTCTCGACCATCACTTTGGTCGTCATGGTTAATCTTCAAGTGATGGTATTTGAACGGACTCGATTCCCACTCCTGCGTCTTGCAGGCGTTGAACAAAATCCTCATCAGCGACATGATGCAATTTTTGTCCAATCACCTCACCACCGGTTTTGGAAGCGAGAAGGACTGCTGTCATGAACAAGCGGTGATCTCCGAACGTTGGAACAGGATGTTCAGGCTTGCTCGGAACTTGGTTTCCTTCAACCTCTACCCCATCGGCAAGAAGTGTAGCTTGCAATCCAAAGTGTTCGAGCAACTCAACAGTACGTGTGAGGCGATTGCTTTCCTTATGCGCTGCGTGAGCAGCCCCCGAAATCGTCCCACCACCGCCGAGGGCGAGTAAAGCAGCCATTGGTGGTAAAATGTCATTTGAATCAGTCACATCCAAATGTACAGAAGAGGGTTTTTCCATTACTTCGAGTATGCCTTCCGACCACTTTATGCCATATTCTATAGCAGATTCTTGAAGGATTTCATGTCCAATGGCATCCTTTGTATCTGGCCAACCGATGAGTTGAATTTTCGAAGAAAGACAATAGGAAGCGAGGACGGCAAATGACGCCATGGATGCATCCCCTGGAACGGTATACGTGCCTTCACCATTTGGAGACCAGGGTTTCAGCAAGCACTTGCCATCGCTCAATTCCACTTTACAACCTGCAGACCGAACCATTTCTGCCGTCAAAGTTGAATGCCGATTTGAAACTCCTTTTCCTTCAAGAGTGAGAAGCGTATCGGTTGGTAGATTTGTCGACGCTAAAATCCATGAAGAAAGTGGTTGACTGGAGTGAGATATATCGAGATGAACTCCGGATTGTAGTTTATCAGCATCCCATGGTCCAGATAGAATCACTGGTAAGCGTTCCAAGCCTTGTCCGATCGACACTCCGACTCCGGCTTGACGCAGTGAATCCCACAGGGGCTCTGAGTTGCGCATACGCAGCGACTGATCTCCATCGAGCATGATTGGACCTTCCATTCCTGCCACTAAACCGGCAAGAAATCGTAGAGCAGTCCCTGAGTTGGCTGCATTAAGGACGCTCGCCGGTCTACGAAATCCATCCGTACCGACGCCGTGCATGACCCACTTAACTGAAAGAGGGTGTGGGCCAAGTTCCATCGGATTGATTTGGGTCAACAATTCTCCATCGGAGTCATAATCGTCAAACTTGACACCCATCTGTGCTAAACAATTCCGCATGGCACGCACGTCGTCACCCGATGCTGCAACATTTTCGAGGGAAATTTTTTGAGAGGTTTGAGAATAAAGAGCAAGGGCTCGGATGAGATGGCTTTTCGAAGGAGGTAAACGCCAATCAATCTTCGTGGAAATGGAACGAGGAGTAACTCGTAGAATGCGTAAATCATTGCGCCGGTGGTCCTTTCCCGAAGTGGTCCAGCGCTTCACCCACTTCTTCGCCATGGTGCTTCCAATCTCCGAATACCCATCAACCCTTGCAACACAGAATAAAAAGCCGAAGCCGCATAGCCTGTTCAATGTCGATTGAAGATTCCATGGGTCGCCCCTTGAGGGATCTTCGAATCTCCATAACAGACCGCTGTAATTTCAGGTGCACATACTGCATGCCAAGAGAGAAATTTGGAACTGATCACACCTTTCTTGCAAAAGAAGAAATCCTCTCCTATGAGGAAATGACAACCGTAGTTGAATCACTGCTACCTCTTGGACTCCAAAAAGTACGAATAACTGGTGGCGAACCTCTTCTCCGGAAAGACCTAAGTGTTTTTGTCGCAATGCTACGAGACTTAGATTCGGGATTGGACATTGCACTGACAACAAACGGAGTTCTGCTGGAAAAGCATGCTCTAACATTGTTTGAAGCGGGACTCAACAGAGTCACTGTGAGTATTGATTCGGTTGATGTTGAAATGTTCCAAAGTATCACTGACAGCAAGAATACACCGGAGGAAGTCTTCACTGGAATCGAAAAAGCCCAGCAATGTGGGCTGGGCGTTAAGGTCAACTGCGTGGTAAAAAAAGGAGTGAATGAACAGGAAATAATTCCTTTGGTTCGAGCGTGCTCGCAACGAAAGATTGCTGTCCGTTTCATTGAATTCATGGATGTTGGAACGACCAACAACTGGAATCTTGAATCAGTCGTGACGGGTGAAGAAATGCGTCAGATAATTAAGAACAACTTTGGAAATTTGAAGAAGGTTTCAGCGCAACATCCATCCGATGTTGCACGTATGTGGAGTTTGGAAGATGGAACTGAGATTGGATTTATCGAATCGGTAAGTCATCCGTTTTGTGGAAATTGCTCGAGGGCCCGCCTATCAGCTCATGGTTCAATCTACACTTGCTTATTTTCTGAGAGCGGAGTTGATATCCGAAGCATTCTGCGATTTGGCGCAACGAACGAAGAAGTGGCCAAACTGATTCAAGAAATCTGGACAAAACGCAAGGACCGTTATTCTGAGATTCGAGGGGAAGCCAACACCGAGCGGAAGCCGGTAGAAATGTCTTTTATCGGCGGTTAAGATTCGATAGGCGGTAAGACAACATTCACCAAAACTGAATTGGTAGAGAGGTCGATAAGTTGGAATCGCCAAGTCCCAGTGTCCGAACCAATAGTTGTCGAATCAATAACAAAGTAATCCCCTTGGCTTACAGAATATCCTGCATCTCGGTCCTGGAATGATACATTCGCTCCGATGAGCCCGTATACATCAGAATCGCTGACTAGACCCCTCAATGTATTGCCTTGAGTCACATTTTCGGGCGCAAGAGAAAATTGTATTTTTGCTGGATCAATGGTTTGGTCGAGTGAAGTCATTCGCACGACATGGAAACCGTTGGATAATCCTCGAACGCTTACAGTTGCTTGAGCTGCAGGCTTCTCAGCGGTTGTTAGAGCACCTTGCATCAATACAAACACCATACTGGAAAGCATGACCGTTATGGCGAGCAGAAGAACAGTAGCAATAACGGGGCTCACAGCCTCGTTGTTGTTCGCCCTTCGGACACTGCGCATGAAACGCCTGTGCAGACGATAGGTCTTGAACCAACCGTTTCAAAATCTATTGAGGAGAGCATCTTACCGATGAATCAAAACAACCACATTGGCTTATCGCATTCCATGGCACGCTTAATACCGCCAATAGGACCGAGTACTCTCAACAATGTCTCAGTGATCAAATCGCCTTTGAAGAAAGCATAACCCATGTTTTTCGAGCGCAAGGAATTCTTGAGGGCTCGCCCCATTGAAGCCCTAACCCGAACCTCATATTGTTCGAGAGACGTTCCAACTCTCAAGTTATCAACAATTGCTTCAGCAGCAAAACATCCAGAAATAATGGCTTGTGAAATCCCTCCACCGTTGCTCGGCATAACTAAGCCTGCAGCATCACCAACTGCCAAAGTCGTACCGTCGACCATCGACTTTACAGGTCCACCCATTGGAATCCAACCACCGCCCCAAGAAAGTATTTCGAGGTTTAATGAATCACAAAATTCTGTCAAGTGATCTTTCAAGTTTCCTTTCAAATAACCTGCTCGAACCCCAAGACCTACATTGGCAGTGTCTGGGCCTTTAGGAATAATCCAAGCATAACCAGACGGAGCAACTGAACCCAAGAAAACATCGAAGGTTTCCGGAACTTCACCCTGTACTTGAGCGTAAACTGTTGGAACTTGGTCTTTTGGTCTATAGCGTTCATCATCACCGTGTCTTAATCTACCAACATGGGCTAATGAGCCGCTGGCATCGATGAGATAGTCAAATGAATAACGATTTTTGGTTGTTACCAAAAGATCACGATTCAGTTTTGATTGGTGTTGGATTCGTGTCATTGCTTCACCAGTGCGAATTTCTGCTCCGGCATGAATGGCTTTATCGCAAAGGAATCCGTCAAAATGCAGTCGATGTCCGGCAAATGCATCCAAATCAAAATGGTATGCCTTCCCCGAAGGTAGGAAAACTCGCATGTTGTCCAGATGATGGAGACGAAGGCGGTCAGGAAATTCGAAGTAATCCTTCAGCCATTGATGCTCATCGAGATTTGAAAAAGTGCCGACAACTTCACCCCAGTTCGGAATACATTCGCCGCACTGTGCCGGGTTTCCAACAATTTCTCGACGCTCAATAATCAGAACATCAATTCCTTCCTCAGCCAACTTCTGTGCGCAAGCCGAACCTGCAGGCCCAGCTCCAATGACAATCACTTGCCGATGCTGAACCTCTTTTCGACCCATTCTATTACCTCACAAATGTCGGTTCATGACGTATTCAGTGATGTGCAACATCAGAGATTTAGCATCGCTGTCTGGAAACGCGTCGAGTTCGTTTATTGCACGCTCAAGATGTGTTCGCACCAATATTTCAGCGTACTGCAAACTTTGAGAGTAGTTGAGCAACGACATCAACTCATCGAACAATCCGTCGTGGAAGTTCTCGATGACATGTGCAAGTCGGTGACGTTCCTCTCCGTGTGATAGGGTAAGGGCGTGAATCAACGGGAGCGTCATTTTGCCTTCAATAACATCCGCACCTCGAGGTTTACCCATTCGCTCATCACCACGTAAATCGAGCAGGTCATCCACCAGTTGAAAGGCAATGCCAAGTTCCATTCCAAAACGTTGCAAAGCAGATGCCTGGTCTTGACTCAAACCTGCAACTAAACCGGCAGCGTGGCAACCTGCTGAAAACGGACCTGCAGTTTTCCCTCGAACAATGCTTAGATAATCTTCAGGAGAAGTAGTGAGGTTCAGTACATGGTCAAGTTGATCGAATTCCGAAACGGCAATGTTCGCGCAGCATTGGGCCATAATTCGTACAATGTTTTCTTCGTAGATGCCGCCTAACCCGAATCCTTGCACAAACAACCAATCTCCAGCAATGACCGCCTTAGGAATTCCAACGCGAGTGTGAATCGTTTCAACTCCGCGGCGTTGGGAAGCCTCATCGTTGATATCATCATGAACGAGAGTTGCTGTATGAATCAGTTCGAAGGCAAGTGCGAGAGGCATAATGTCGAATTCGTCCGAGCCACCAGCGATTTCGTGAGCAAGTAGAATGAGTAACGGCCTGAGCCGCTTACCCCCTGCAAGAAGGACGGTTCCGCACAACTCAGCGACTTGTCCTGCGCCGTTTTCGACTTCAGATTCAATCAGTGACTCAAGCTCCGCATCGACCATAAGTCGCATGGTCTCAAGGCGGTCACTTGCCTGTAACTGAATGCTCGACACATATCACCCTACAGGGGTGTCCTTCTTAACCCGTAGTCTACGCCCATGTAATGTGAGGAGTCATCCTCGCCGAGGTGATGCTGTGACAGAAAAGGTTCGACTTGAAGTCCTAACCACTGCATCACAACGTGATGGCGTACGATTACAAATCGAACGCTGCATTGAGCAAAACAGAAATCAATTTGATTTCAAACTCAGTCAAATCCCTCACATCGAAGCCGCTATTGGTGCGCTCAAACAAGGCACCGGCGACCTCGTGGCGATGAGTGCCTTGAACTGGAGAGAGTTCAATGTTGAAGGGTTGAGCATTGTGGGAATCTTACCTCGGCGAGAACCTACTTGGGTTCTTGTATCGAACGACAAGCCAGAGTACCTCGTCTCCCAAGCAGTTGTCATCTGCGACCATGAGTTGTTGCGAAGGCAAATGCGGCGGCTGCGTTCAGACCTAAAGCTGGTCACATCTGAAGAGTTTGCAACCATGATTGGAAAATCAGATGTATATGCAAACTTGGATGAAGAAGATAAAATCCATTGGATTGAAGAATGTCGACAAGATGAACTTTTGGAAGGATATATTGTCGCCCGTGGAGAACATGCGGCACTGAAATTCAAAGCCCGCCGGCACACACTCGGCCTGCAAAGAGAAAACCCAGAAAGGACACATTTCGTCCCTCCACCGTTGTATGGTTTCACCCTACTTGTTGCTCGCAAGGGATTTCCTGCAACTACTGTTGCTCCAATGGTCGATTCTGGTGCAATTCTATCGCATAGAATTGAAGCGGGTTTGCTCGACTCTTTACCAGAACATCTTCACGGCATCATAGGAATTTTTGTCGAGCAACGTAAGTTCAAGACGGTACTCAAAGAAGCACAGCGACGCGGAGACGACTTCACGAACGAGGTTTTTCTCAATTCTGAAAGAGCAAAAGCGCAGTCTGGCCCATCGAAATGGAAACAGTCCGTGCCTCGTAAGGAAGTACCCACAACCCCACGTATCGAAATGAAAGTCGAGACCTTGAATTACGAAGGTACGGTCTCTGCCAGCGTAGAGCGCATTTGTACGATTGAAGAAAGCCATATGGGAATGGTCAATGTTTTGAAGGAATTTGAGATTCTTCTTGGCACTATGCAATCTAAGCATGAAGAAATGGTTCGAAAATACCCAGGCCTGCCTGATGAATTCAGCCTATCAAGGCCAGCACTACTCAATCTTGAGCACATTCAAGCGTCTTCATCAGAAGAAGAATGAGACGACTCTTCGAGCAACGGAGCATAGCCTTGCTTAACGATGAACTCTTCAAGTTCAACTAAATCTGTAGGCTCGTTTTCATCACATAATTCGAGAATAGATTCGTCGATTTCACGACCGTTTCGCTCCCATGTACCTGCTGAACGTTGTAAGTCTGATGCGAATTTTTCAACAACTTCGACCGCTGTCAAATTGAGATTGAGAACCGTATGCAAAGAATCGACAATTCGGTTGTTGGCTTCTCGGAGGCGTTGAATTCTACCTGCCATATCTCGCAGGAATGTTCGTAATTCTTCAACATCATTTGAGCGTGAAAACTTGCGATGTGCTCGTTCAAAATCTTTACGCATAACGCTTATTCCCGCCACAATAGCAAGTTTAGCTTTAGTAGCATCGAGTATGGTTTCTTCAGATTCCTTCACACGAGAATGTATCATTTCCTCAAAGCCATTGTAGTGGTTTTTAAGATCCATCCAGACCAACTCCTTCAGAGAATCAACAAGAGAATTAGCCTCTTTCAAACCCTGCTTAGTCACCTTAACAGTTCTCGCCATAATACAAAACGGAGTGTCCAAGTTCTTCAATCCATTCCCGATACATTTCGCAAGACGTTGTGATGGAGCATTGGAAAGTGTCTAAGAACTGCCCTCCCGAGTGCTTCATCACAGCGAAAACACATATACCCCTTAGAACCGAATGTAATTAGAAGGTGGAACAGTGTCAGCCAAAAGCGAACTCTTGAACGAACTTTACCAAGCTCGTTTTGACGGTCTCAAGGAACTCGCTGTCACCTACCAACTTCCAAAAAATGGTTCGGTTGAAACGCTTCGTGCACGTTTAATTCAGCACCTCATTCTTGAAGAATGGAACCTCTCGCCAAACGGAATAAAAAACCTCATGAATGCCGAAATAGGAGAAATTTTGGGCGTATTTGGTATCAAAAAATCAGGTTCTGTTCGTGCCCGACGTCAACGGCTTTACCTTCACCTTAATCATGACCCAAAACAATTCGTTCCTGAATCCCTTGATTCGATGACAAGAGACCAGTTGCATGAACTGTGCAAGACACTTGAATTGCCTTTGTCAGGGAACAAGCAAACACTACTCGTTCGTGTTGCAGGCGTTCTCGCTTACCAACAAGGAGGCTGGGGTAAAGTCAAGAAGAGTCTACGGAGGCCGAAGAGTGGAGATTCAACCATTGTGATTCCAATACCAAGCGAGGAGTCGAACAATGAATCGCCAGTCCAAGAAACTCCTTCTGAGCATGAAGCAGTGATCGAAAAGGTCGAAACATTCGTCTCTGAACATCCGGAAGGATGGACCTTCGAAGAAGAAACTGAGATGCGAACTGAACTGGCTGAAAAAGGCATACCAATTTCACGTGCACCATTGGCAGCATCAATTGATGACGCACTTCGAGCAGGCCAAAACGACACCTCAAACGATACAGCGCCAGCGATGGTTCAAAGCGCCCATGTTGTTGAAAATGATGAACACAGCCTCGAAACAGAGGCTTTGCTTCTCGAGCTTGACGCTCGTAATGCAGAGATAGAAGCCGCTGGACGGGACTTTTTAGCCGTAAGTACAACCAGTGAAGTTGACGACCTAGAAGCGTTTATTGGGAGTTTATCCAGTCATGGTTTTGCTGTAGAAACACCTGCTGTCAGAGACAGCATCCGCAACACGCTGATGGAACTCGAATTCCGCTCGCAAACTGAGAAAGACGCTGTATTTTCGATGCCAAACTCATGGAGAGAGCGAGAAGCGCTTAGGAATTTTGAACTTGGCCGTGATGTCTTGCGAGACCAGTTGAACAATACCCTTGCTTCTTCAAACGGAGATTTGGTCAAAGCACGAATGTCGTTCGAACAAATTGGACATAACATGGGGTTGGATTTGCGTATCCCAAGTGTATCAGGGCGACTTCATGCACTGTTTGATCTCCATGTAGAAATTCATCAAGCCGAAGCATTACAAGACCCTTCAATCGCCAGAAGAAACCGAATTTTGCGTGTACTCCAGCACGGTGCAGTACATTTCACAGATGGTGAACGCAGAACCATCGACCGAATGGAACGGAATATTGCTGGGTTTGAAGAATTGGTAGAAACAGTTCTTGAATCAAGTGAAGGGACATTCTCTGAGTCACAGCAAGCGTTGGTCATCCGTTTCCTTGAGAACCGAGGATACGAAGTTAACACAGCTGACCTTCGACCACGAATCCTCGCATGTGCTGGTATAATCGGTGCAGAGTTGGGATTCATTTCACCTGCTGAAATACCACGGATTGCACCAGGAGTAATGATATCCGATACACAAGTTGACGCAATTGTCACCGAATTGAAGGCATTGGCTGAAGCGTTTAAACCGAAATCCGATGAACCAGTAGATGAAGAAGAAGTTCTCGCAGAATCTGTGAGTGATGCTTCAGAAAGAGTCAGTTCGGCTCGGGGTAAAATCGACGCTATAGATGAACTCCTAGCACGACTACGTGGCTAGTTTCAACGTGAAGCGTAGAAGTTCTGAACGACTTGCGTCACGGTCTGAATGTCGTGAATGTCTCGTCGAACTAGGTCTTCGATTATCGCTTGGCGCTGAGATACATGCTTCTCAAAGACATCGGGAGAAATACCGGCAGCAGTGCAGATAACTTCACGAAGTTTTGAAGGGATTCCAGTTTCTTCAATTTGATCGGTTGCAGCATTGTACTTCCAGATGATATTCAATCGAGGCTTGTCTCCTTCCATACCTGCAATTTCGGCTACTTCAGTGATTTTACGAGCAGTCTTACCGTTGACATGCAGTCGGGCTTGGATGATAATCAAATCAAGCCCACTCAACATAATTGGAGGAACAAGCATTGGTGGGTTAATCATACGGGTCACCGTCTCTTGGGCAGTGTTGGCGTGGAGTGAACCAAAAGAACCGTCGTGTCCGGTATTCATAGCAGTAAGTAAAGTAGCAGCTTCTGGACCACGGACTTCACCAACGATAATTCGGTCGGGCCGCATACGAAGGCTGGATTTTAGACAATCGTTCATGTCAACCTCCGGTGTGCCGTCTGGGCGCTCTCGACGAGTTTCCATACGCAGCCAGTGGTCGTGGTATACTTGCAACTCAGCGGTATCCTCTACTGTTAGTAATCGACGATGCCATGGAATGTACATTCCAAGACAGTTGAGAGTGGTAGTCTTACCCGACCCGGTCCCTCCAGCGATAACGAAATTCGCTGGGCGACTGTCAAGCCCTTCAATCCAGACCCACATCATTGCAGCAAGTCTTGAGTTGACAGTACCGAACTTCACCAAGTCAATCATAGTGAGAGGGTCTTCCCTGAACTTACGGATGGTAAGTGTTGGACCGTCTGGAGTGACAGGAGGAATTGTACCGTTTACACGGGAACCGTCAGGTAGACGACCATCAAAAATTGGAACGAGACCAGGTCCATCACCGAGCGGTACATTGGTGAAAGCAGCAATATTTTTGGCGATTTGAATACCTGAATCATCATCAATCCAAATGTTGGTCCGACACATGCCGTGATCTCGATGAGCGATTTTAACGCACTGCGTACCGCCGTTGTACATCACTTCTTCAAGAGCATCATCTTCGAGTAAGACCGCAAGGTCACCGTATGGATTTGGTTCGGCAGAGCCATCGACGTGGTAAATTGGCGAAGGATGGTTATCCTCTGTGTAAATCGTAACTCGACCGTATTGTGCTAGTACTTGTTCGCCCATATGTTCATCCTCCAATCATCATAACTGCGCTGAGATAGAGAATCATAGAAACTGCTACCCATCCCGGCATCCACCAAAGCACGTCTTTGAAACGTCCCATCATTCGTCCGGAAACACCTACTGCTATAGCAGAGGCAGCGCCAAAGAAAGAAGAGAAGGTTGCATTGAAGGAATCAATTTGAAAGCCCTTACTTGCCGGTGCAAAAAGTCCGACTATTACTGCGATAAGCAGTGGTAAGCCAATGCTGATGAACAACACAATCAAAAGACCGCGACCAGAAAGTTCCTGCTCTCGTGTGTTCATCAAATCGTTCAAACGTTCATAATCCATCGCGAGGTCAGAAAGGATACCCTGCAATGGAGAATCTTGTTCAATTGCAGTCTCGATCAGAACCATAACTCTCTGGACTTGGGAGGAACGGGTTTTAGCAGCGAACGCCGAAAGAGCAGCGTCGAAAGACGATGAATGGCTTTCCTCGAGAGTCTCTTTAAGCAACTTTCCTAAAACACCGGGAAGGGTTTTCGATTGCTCCATCATTGCTTCTTGAATACCTCTTCCAGCACCAACGGAGTCCGAAAGGGATTCGAGGAGCGAGGGTAGTGCATTCTCTATAGAACGACGCCTTCTTCGTTCAATCATTGGGGGCACTCCGCCTGCTGCACAAGCGATTCCCACAACAATCAGTACAAGCAATAACAAATTGTCATTAAATGATTCGAGAAGACCGTAAATCATGAAATCACAACCCTGGATCCTTTGTGTGTGCCTTGAGACCAATCATGAACATGCCAAGAAGGGTCAGGAGAAGTCCAACATTGACAACCATATTGATGGTAGAAGCTGGAGGAAGTTGCATGAAAGCGCCAAGATCGCCTGACATTAACTGAGGGATGAGACCTGCAATGGCTAGAATAATTGGGCCAATCATTGCAATTGAGAGTAGTGTTTCTGGCACTGCACCGAGTTCTTCAATGTATTTTTTAACAGACTCAGTCCTTTCATTTTCCATACGTGTACCTTGCTTACGAAGGGTTTCGATGATATCGGTATTTTGGGTGACGTTGGTATACATTGTATTGAGTAGACGAGTATAGCCGTCAGAATCTGCTTTGTTCATCAACGACTTGAGTTCTGGGCCAAGACCACGGCTGTTTCCTTTGCGCAGTCGAGCCATCATGGATGAAAAATCCTCAGATATGATTCCGTATCCGCCGCTACCAATCGTGTGAATTGCTGCTTCAAGACCGACTCCAGACGACATTAAGACATCCAAAGTACGGATGACATAGAGAACTTCTCTTTGCTCATCCAATTTACGCACGCTTTCACCTCAAACAATGTCTTCAAGTAGTTCAAAGGTGAACATTTTGTTCGAACTTTCGTATTCCATAGAAGCAAAAATAACTTTGACATCTCGCTCTTCAAAGGGGTCATGGATAAACGGTTGTCCTGAGCGGAACATCGTGAGAATTCTCTTGTAGTCATCGATGGAGAGTTCTCCTGTAACAGTATACGCAGTGGATTCAGAACCCTCGTCATGAAGATCGTCCCCTTCCTCGCCACGTATGATGGTACGAGTAAGTCGACGTGTAAGACGCACTTTCATATCGCAATTTGGGATTCGCACCCAATCTGCGCTTGTAGTCCCTGATGCTGGGCGAATAAAGAAATCCATACCTGCCATGTGATGACCTCTAAACAACCCACATCATCGCAAGGTATTGAATGTTGGGGGGAATGAAGGTTAGCCGACAATTCTAAACCAACCAAATCGTGGTTCATGTAGGGTTCCTTCATTCGAAAGTTCATCCAGTTTTTCTTCAGCGAGTCCACGGTCAAAGCCTCGTGCGACTGCATTGGTGAGAACGGTTTCAAAATCAACACCATCGCCTTGGTCAAGTTGCTCAATTATCGAGACAAGAGTATCCTTCACTTCGTCGTCATTCGATTCTGCCCCCGAAGGTGCTGCATCTCCTGGAAGTTCAGTTTGCGATGGAGCAGCAACCGGTTGACTTGCAGCGTCCATGCGTCCTTCAGCAATATCCAATGCTTGCATAACGTTGAGGGTGTAGGTTTCCACATCGATATCCCCGTAGTGATTTCGAGAAACCAAGAGGCCATCGATCATGTGTTCAGGAATTCCAGCTGCAACCAATCCTTCTCGGGTTGGTTCAGCAGCGAGTGAATCTGAGTAATTCTTCATTCGCTGGAGAGTGTCCTCACACGCACGTGTCAGCCACAAAGCATAGCGCTGAGCGTCAATTTCACATGCTTCTTCAGGGCGAAGTGAAGTGTAAACAGCACCTTCATCGGTCTGATACCAGCGAGATTTAGCAACCATGAGGAGGAGAACTGGTTCACCCACTTCGGTTTTCTCAACCAAACTCATCGTAAGTTCTCTCATCGACTCACTTGCATAATCTCCAACTGAAAAATAGTGGAGGCCTGATGGGTCTCTCATTTGTCCTTGGTAGAGTGTCGAGCCATTCGATGTTTCTCGAACTTCAAGACGCTCAAGTAGACCTGCAACAACAACTCTATTGACTTTGGCGCCAAGTTTGGTGATGACAAATGATGGGTCATATTCACCTGAACCTTTCTCGTTAAGTGTTGCTTCACTGAATTCGGATGCGAGCATATGCCATGCTGATTGTCGTTTTGCACGTGTTCCAGATTGCATCATGCCACCTTCCATTGAGCACGGATTTCAGTCGCCCTTAATCCCGCATCTTCGTCTACCATTGCCGCACCATCTGCCAGCATCATAGCCCCTTGTTCATCAACAATTGTTCGACCGGATGCCTTGATTGTTCGACCAAGCATCTTACCCCGTAGCGATTGAACAAAGGCGACTTGCCCAAGATCATTCACGGTATCTTGAAGTTCAGATTCAGTCATGCCGAGAAGGCTGAGTGTCGCTTGTTTGTTGGTGAGTAAAGAGACACTGGAGCGGCCATCGTCTATTGCTAAACGTAGCCGGATATCGGCATTCCCGTCGTTTGGACCGTGTTCTGCGCAAGCACCATCGCGTAATACTCTACGGCATTCTGTACACCTCTGGATGAAACCGGAGTCTTCCCGTACACTCACCACGGTAGCGCTGGTGGAAACACCAACTCTGCTTGCTCCGGTTGAAAGTTCAAACAATTCCACTTCTGCAGTGTGTGTTGTCAAATCTAAATCGCTGTCCCATGGTGGCGCATCGAGAAATTCAACTTGGTCTGCATTGTCAACGGTAATGTCTGGAATACCTTGCCATGCTCGAACTCTGACACCTTTCAATCGAACGGTGATTGGTAACTTATCTTCAGTGATTGGTAATTCGCTCCATGCACTCATTCTGCAGCGACCAGTTGGGTCAGCAATTTGTCCAGACCAAAGGAATCGTTCTTCACCATCTCGGGTGAATGAACGCTTGGTCCATTCAGTAATCTGAACGACTGCATCAACATCTCGTGCTCCGTCCCGTAGTTCAGATAGCGTTAGCACGGTTTGCTGGGACAATGTGTCTGCATCCGAGAAATTCTTGTCATGATAAATCTCGATTTTAGTCGTACGTCCAAAGTTGAGCTCTGGTGTGTCTCGGAAGGTTCGAACTTGAGCTCCCTCTATTTTGAGGAGCGTTCCTACTTCGTGTTCAAGCGGCTCCCATGAAAGGAAACCAATGGTACCGGATTCATCGGCCAATCTTCCACGCACGATATCTATCGAACCAGAACCATCCTTGCGGTGAATTTGGTCTGGTCGCGATGCGAGGATTCTACCAACAACACAGACGTAGCCATCGGATGGCAAAGAGTCAATGTCTTGTGGTTCACCTGGTGCAGTAATAGGACGGGTTCCTTCACGAACGACTGCAATACGAGTTGATTGGTTAATATTGAGCGACATTTTTCCTTGGTATTCGTTTACAGAAGCCCCTTCGATTCGTACGACTGAACCAGGCGTAATGTTCGAGTTCGGACCCCAGTCTTTGTATTCCCAACGGTTTTTTTGTCCATTTTCTTCCCAAGGATTGTCTTCAAGCAAACCAAATGCGATTTGCTTCTGTTCGCCACGGATGGTTTGGTCTCGGATGTTGTGTGAGATTATTTCAACTTCAATTTCGATATCTTTGTCATCGCCTTTGAGTTCGCTAAGACTGCTTACCTTACGGGTGTTACGAGGTGCTGCAGAAGAACCACCTGATGAGCCTGAGGATGGTGTTGGGGTCTTGTCACCCTTGAACCGCCTTAGAATCGAACGCATGGCGTCTTGAGGTGGAATGAAGAATTCAGTCTCATACTTTTCAAATGCTGCAGCAACCTCCTCAGGGTCTGCATCAGGGCACTCGGAAAGAATTGACTTCACATGAGTTTCGTATTTTTCAGACATCGTCAAGACCTCTGCCTGATGTGTTCGTTCGATGCCTGTACGGAGAACAGGCTGCGGGCTTTCGTGCGTTTTGGTTGAGACTGTACACTCCCTTGACCTCCATGGGTAACTCAAGGAAAGACGACAGACCATAAAGAATGCCGTGAACATTTGTCCTTTTGGACGAACATCGAATCAAGTCACTGAACAACTTAGGCGGGGTTAATTCGCAAACCTTGCATCAATAACACATCGGGCAAGTGCATTGCGCCGGATGAATAGGAACCTTGTACCCGAACATCATCACCGAGATAGACTTCCGAAGAAAGCGCCTTTGCTAAATTACCAGATAGGCCAGCCTGTTTAACTGGGCCAAGGATTTCTCCGCCTTCAACACGCAGCAAGGTGCTGGTGGTCACAGAAAAATCACCACTAGTCGGGTTTGCAGTGTGTGCGCCCATTACGCTGTGAACGATGTATCCATCCTCCATGCGTTCCAAGAGTGAGTCCTGAGCGGAAGGCGTTCGAGTTGAAGTCATCTGTAGATCTGAGCAACCTGTGTAAGGGGGACTTTGATGGCCACCTCGCACGGCGCAACCGTTCGTTTGCGCATGATCGATACGACCTTCAGCAACTTGTTGGGCTGCATCACGTGTTGACCAAAGAGAACCAATTAATCGACCGTTTTCAACGAGAGTTTGGCGACGCGTTGGGACGCCTTCACCGTCACGGGCTGAGGCGGATTTACCGCCTTCCATACGACCATCATCAATGAGTGATAGGTCTTCGGCGAGAACTATTTCACCTTGCTTACCGGACCAGAATGATTCATCGCGAACCAAACGGTCGCCTCGTACTGCGGAAGGAACAACCATCGAGAACAGTGGGGAAAAACCTTCACTGGTCATCAAAACAGGAGTATCGTGAGCTTCAGTATTGACTTCAATAGGTCCACGTGTTTTCTGTGCCCAGTCTACTGCGACTGCGACGCAATCAGGAACTTGCTTCAATTTCTTACGACTCGAATCACCTTCGTACGAACTGGTAAGTTCGTCATTGGCATCGATGGAAACCTGAACGCCAATTCCATGGGATGTCGTCACGCCGCTCGATTCGATACCCTCACTGGTAAAAATTGCACCAGCGCTTGCACCAACGCCAAGACCGCCTCCCGTAACGACTGCTCGATCGTCGAGCGAAGCAACTTCACTAAGGATGGCATCCGCTTGTTCAAGTAAATCTTCGGGACCGATGTTGAGGATGTTGGTATCAAAGAGTCCGCCGACTTTTCTCGCCGTCTGTTCACTTGGTAAGACAAAACCTTCGACAGAAGGAGATGCTTTGGCAATGTCCCTCGCTTGCTGGAGAGCGTAATCAGCAGAAGCAAGGTCAACAAGGTAAGCGTATCCAAACCGGCCACCTTCGACCACTCGGACACCGTATCCACCTTCACCGCCACCTGCAGCAAGAGAAATTTTTCCCGCTTCGATATCGATGCTGTGCCCGTAGGACTGTGTTGCAACGACTTCCCATTGTTCTATGCCTTGCGATTTACAAAGAGCACCAATTTGACGACATCCCTCGGCAATTCTGTCTACTGCGTCATCTGGAAGCATATTCAGCCCACCAACGCTTGAGAAATTCGCATAATTGGACCACCGTCGCCAACCGGTACAGTTTGCCCTTTACCGCAGAAACCTGGGGCTGCAAGTTGAGCATCTCGGGTGAGACCGTCAACATCTTTCAGAATTTGAAGCGTTAAGCCGCTCACACTTACATCTTTGAGAGGACGTGTTAGTTCACCGTTTTCGATAAGCCAAGCCTCTTGGGCAGCGAATTGGAATGAACCTCGACCCGTATCCACTTGACCACCTCGTGAACCGCAAGCGTAAACTCCGTATTCGATGTCTTCCATCAATTCGTCCATATCGTTGTGCGTTCCACCTTGAATGAGTGTGTTCGACATGCGGACCAATGGATGGTGAAGGCCGTCTTGAGCCCTTGCACCAGCATTTGGAGCAAGTCCAAAGTGGTGAGCTGTCTCCCGATGATTTAGATATTCAGTTAGAACTCCATTCTTGATGAGACACTTCTCGCGAGTGTTGAGACCTTCATCATCAATCGGATGCGCCCCATAACCGCCTCGAATAGTCGGATCATCGACTACAGTAACGATGTCATTACCAATGGTCTGGCCGAGTTTGCCGTCAAGGCATGAATCGCCTGCTGCTACAAGGTCAGCCTCACAGGGGTGTCCAAGCGCTTCATGGATGTAGACGCCGGTCAAATCACGATCAGCAATCAGCGGCATCTTACCCGAAGGTGCACGTTCTGCCTTCAGCAAGCGAAGGGTCGCAATTCGTGCAACCTCACCCAGTTGGCCAAGGTCACAGGCTTCGATAACTTCCAGCCCACCTTCCCCGCCATGTCTCGTTCTATAGGAGACTACTTCGCCTCCATCACGGCCTGTGACGCTTGCATTAATCAATGAGCGTTGGAACGACCAAGTTCGATTCATCCCTTCACTGGTCATCAATTCAGTGTGCAGATGTTCATCGCTCCAACCGCAGGTTACTGAGATGATACGGTCATCGTCTGCAGCGCTATCGTGAAGAGTTCGAAGATGCTCTATCTTCGTCTGAAGATCGGTGTGACGAACGTCCTTTTTCGATTTCCAGTGTATTTCATCTTCAAAGATAGGGACTTCGGCTAACTGTACAGGCTTGTCTTTCGACGAGCGACGAGCGGCGACCGCTTTTGCCAGTCGAACTGTTGACTCTATTTGCGAAGGTAAAGAAACCAAGTCAGTGGTGGAATGCACACCCCATGCCCCGTCTGCGAGGATGCGGAGGGTTACACCGACTTCTTGACCTGGTATTGCACGCTCAAGTTTTGCATCTCGTAGAGCAACACTGGAGTCTGTGATTGCCATCAGTCGTACCTCGGCATAAGACGCTCCGAGGTCTTGAGCATGGTCGAGAGCCGACTGGATTTTTGATTGGTTCAGATATCGACCAGTACTCGGCTTATGCTCATCGTTGGGACTTGCGCTCATCACCATGATACATTGCAGTATGCGAAGGTGTTTGAAGTCTACTCCGTTTCGATTTGATTACGATGTAAATTCAGCAGAAACGATATGGGCGATGAGAGAAGAGTCCGTCAGAGCCTCGTGTTCCGATTCAAACTTCATTCCAAGTCGAGATGCACCTTCTTTCGAAAGCGAATATTCCATAGGCACAGATTGAAAACCAAGGTCAGATAGAAGAGACTGTGCCATCGATTCGGAAGTAGAAAAATCATGATGAATAGGGACGCAGTCCGAGTGCGCCTCGTCGGTGCTGTCTGCTTGAGGGAGCTGGAGAAGATATCCCGAAGTGTCCTTGTTACGAACGCCAGCACGTTTGAATGCCTCAGAGACATGGTGAGTTCCACTGAGGTAACGTAAGAACTCGGCATCCAATGAACGGGCAAGTGCTGTCGAACGCAACCATCTTCGAGAAGCACAATTCCACGCAGTCCAGAGTTGAGATTCTGATTGAATGCAGTCCTGCCCAATTAAGACCCAATCTGCGTTAGGACGCACTTCAAGAAAGCGAGTAAGTACCTCCTTTGCCTGAACTGGTGATTCACTGTTCCATGCAAAGCAAGGGAACGAAGGTTGTGCCATGGTGATTCCAAGAGGAGATTCTCTTTCAATTATCCGATGAAGATTCATCGGACAGTGGGATGTCATCATCGCGCTGTTTTGGAAGACTCCTTTCAGCACTCGCTGTACTTTGTCGACGCAGTACTTTCTCCACTTCGGCGTTGATTTTATCTAAAAGCAACGGCCCCCATCCACGTTTCGAAAGAAGGGTGTTCCGAGTTGAACGGTTCATCGAAAGAACATCTTTCGGTGTCCGAATGCCCATGCCTGCCAATTCACGGGCTCGTGCCCGACCCACATGTTTGATGTTCACCAATTGAAGCAAATCTCTCTTGCAACCGTGACGAATACGTTGTTTGAGCATATCGATGGTTGTGGCGATATTGCTGATAACGGGGAGGTGCTCTTCAGAAAACACATCGTCGGTCAGAAGGACTTGTTGACCTGCAGCAAGAAGCCAACCCATAAGGTCGACACGGTGATTAACATCGCCCGGACTCACATCGAGTTCGCTTTCAATAGAGCGAAGCGTGTCTTCTTGTATCCACATTTCAAGCATCCATGCCGACTTTACCTTTCCGAGCAATCGTTCTTCAAGGGTGTCGTCAATAAGTAACTCATCTTCAACCGAATTGGTTTTGAGCCAGAGCGGCGAACTGCGTTCCATTTCCGAATTCTTAGCCCAGAGAGGAATGAAATCTGGAGTGGATGAGGCAAGATGCATGAGCCCGAAATCCGAAACTTCGCCAGTCTGTCGGACGCTACGTCGTACAGCCCGCCTTAGCCCGGTACGAAGAATCGAAGCCGATAGAGGGTCGAGGTAGAGTTGCGTAATTCGCTCACCCATCAACGTCGCTTCATATTCCATGGATGCATGATCGTTAGCAGTCGGTGCGGACCAACCCCCCACATGCGCCAAATTGGTAGCGGAGGTAAATCCAAGAGAAGCCTCCGTGAAGGCAGTTGATGCTCTTGCATGAGGAGGTGCTTCCTGGGAACTTGAACGGAGTTGAACTCCTCCGGTCGTTTGAGCAATGGTAGCCCAAATTGGCATCTCATCATCCCAATCCTCATCTTCATCTTGGTTTGCTTTTGCGTCTGCTCGCCGCTTGGCATACGCTTCGTCTGCGCCTTTTTTACGAATAAAACGCTCTTCGACAAGCCAGTTCAGCATCTCATCGAGACGCTCGTTCAATTGCATCGACGACATAGTCGAACCAAGGAAAGTTGCAGAAAAGAAGTCACCAATCTCGCCTCTGTGACGGAAGCCACCGGTAGCAATAGAAGCAAGTAAGTGCGTACGTAGCGCCGGTTCACTTGCAAGTTTGGATGAAATGGATTCGACAGGTCCGAAGAAATATCTCTCGCTGACATCATCAGCAATCCCCCATCCATCGGTCCCCTTACACAATACCCATGCTTCACCAAAACTATCGTACTTTGGCCGTCCAGCACGGCCCAACATTTGACGCACCTCCATCACAGGAAGTGGACGGCTCATCCCATCATCCCAACGCTTGAGGTCTCGAACAAGAACTCGGCGAGCTGGTAGATTAACACCCGCTGCAAGCGTTGGAGTAGCGGTCAAACCAACCAAGAGGCCTTCCTTGAATGCACCCTCAATCGCTTTGCGTTGACCGTGTGTGAGCCCAGCATGGTGGAAAGCGATACCGCCTCGAATGGCTTCTGCTAAACGTTCAGCCATTGCCGTTTGACTCCTTCCTTCAAGTGAACCAGCAAATGTTTCCAGTCGCTTCAATCGGTCCGGGTCCTCTTTTGCTAAACGCTTAGCAATACGTTTGGAAAGTTTCAATGCTTCTGATTGAGCACTTCGACGAGTACCCACAAAAATCAGAACTTGACCATCTTGGTCTATCGCATCACTCACCACAACCCATGCCGGATGGGATTTGGGCCCCTCTAAGTCCCTGGGAGGTTGCAGTACATCCGCTTCTGTTGACATCCCTGATGCTTGAACCAATCGTGGTTCAAGATGCAAGTCGTGGAAAGTACTGTACTCCAACGCAACAGGCCTCCACGACGACAGAATGAGGTTGGCATCCAACCATTCTGCGAGTTCATTGCAATTTCCAACCGTAGCAGAAAGTGCGATGATTTGGGCCTTAGGGCGTAGATATCGGAGGCGTGTCAAGTTAATTTCCAAAGTTGGACCACGAGTTGAGTCGTTCATCAAATGGAACTCATCTGCAACAACAATCGATACATTGGCCATGAGTTCAGAGCGATTTCGCATAAGTGAATCGAGTTTTTCGGAAGTGCATACAAGAATATCGCATTCATCAATTTTCTTCGCTTCACCAGAAGCATCCCCAATCCCGAGCCCAACGGTCAATCCGACGGAGCCGCCGAGCGCTACCAAGTCTTCGTGCTTTTCACTCGCCAACGCTTTGAGAGGTACAATGTAGACTGCTTTCGAACCTGGTTCATCGATGAGTAAACGGCGGATAATTCCTATGTAAGCAACAAGCGACTTACCGCTTGCAGTCGGTATTGCGAGTAATGTGTTGGAACCGGAAAGAACACTCGGCATTGCTTCATGCTGTGGAGGATGAAGGTTCTCAATGCCCCAAGTTTGAGTTAGGAATTTGAGGGCGTCCAACGGCAAATCCAAGCCCATTACAGCCGGTCCACTTCCCTCCATATTCTGCCAGTCGCGCCAACAGTCCAAAAGGACAACGCTCGTAAAGTTTCAATCCGACACCCATAAGACCCCTCTTCTCATGTCCTAAACATGGCCGATGATGTAGAGTCCATGGTGGAAGAACGACTTTCTGTTTTCGAAGACGAACCAGATTTGAATGACTGGGTCGAAGTTATGTGCGGTGCAGCCATGGCTGTACTCGGGATTTTCCATCTGGTTGAACCTTGGGATTTCGTTAATCAAGACGTCATGCGATGGTTTGCTGCGGCCGTTATTGCAGCAGGAGCTGTTTGGGCTGGACACGGCTTGAAAGATATGGCAGTCAAAGAGGTCCGACGCTCAATCGCTATTCTCGACATGGCGCAATCCGATGATGGCCCAAACCATGGTCTGATACGTGACGTACTACTCAATCCGGATGCCTACAAATCCTTCCTCCTCGAATCCTATGAAGCAGCTTGGGAAGACGGAATCATCACTGAGGAAGAACTTGCGGAACTCAAATCGTTCCAAGACGCACTTGGTATCACCGATGAAGAAGCCGCAAAGATGAATATTGACGCAGCAGTCAAGTCGGCTTCAAAGGACGGCGAAATATCCGAAGAAGAAGAAAAGAGCCTCAAGGAGGCCGCTGAAAAAGCCGGTGTTGACTCTGAAAAGGTCATCAAAGATGCAAAGAGCAAAGCAAAGAAAGGAAAGAAGTGAAGATCAATCCCACTTTGTGTTCCCTTGGAACATATCCGTAGCGAGTTTCTTTGCTTTCACACGGCGAGAGTATTCACCCCTGCTCGAAACTGTACACAGCATCAATCCAAGCACTCCAACTGGAGTTGCGTAAGGAATGAGCCCAGAAGCATTCTCAATCGTGATGAAGGGTGGAACATCGTTCATGTCAAAGCCTGGAGAAGAGATAAAGCGGACATCAAGTAAATCCAAGTCGCAATCACACAAACTTACCGAAATTCTCTCCGGGAACAAGGCACTTTGAAGCGACAGCCAATCGTACTCGCTCACCGAAGCAGGGCGAGTACCCCAAGCAGGAACTGAGATGGAGCCAGTTGCAGGAACAGATACCATGTCAAAGTCAACATGGAAGACCGACGATTTCGGTTTCTCATCGACAATCATCATAGCTTCCAGCATTAACATATCGAGGAGTAACGAACGCCCTGCAAGAAGGATGAAGCGTACAGTTTGTTGCTCAAGCATACCCTCATCCGTAGTTTGTGCACCACCGCGACTTACCTGTGAGAAAATGGCTTGATCAAGACGCAAATCTTGGAGTTCTGGAACAACGAGTTGCCATCTTCCATCCGGAAGAGGAAGTGCTTCTTCCACCACAAGTCGGAGTTCTAAACGCTCACCATCAAGCATCCCCCATGTAGAGCCAGTGTGCGATACAAGAACTTGTTCTGGAACTCCGGGATACGATGCATCCCACAGTTGTTGCAGTCGATTTTCAATCAATTCGTCGATTTGAATTTCTGTGTCCGACTGAACTTCGTCTGCCAATGCCCACATCGGATGCAAGATGCCTCCAACGAGGAGAAAGAGGACCCCGGGAGTAAACGCTCCAAACCTTAGAAGGGCCGAAGTTGAGTTTCTCAGACCGTCAAAAGCAAAGCCAGCAAACAAGAGAAGCGAAATGAAGAGGAAGCCTGAGGAATGTTTTGTGAGAGATACCGGAGAATCCTCATCTCCTAAAACGGCACTTCCTACGGGATAAAACGCCTTACCATCAAAGTCGGCTGGAGTAACTGGCCCGGCGCCTTCAAACGCCAGTTGTCCCGTCCAAGTATAGGGTTGGAACTTTCCTGCAGTCCCTCCAAAACAGAAGGTATAATCGCCAACGGGCATAGCCCTCCATCGGTACGTCGTCCGGGTCGAATCGTCGTCTTCACGCACAATAACTTCAGGTGCGTTAGAAAGCCGTCCTGATGGCTGAATAAGGTCGGGTAAGCCATGACTCTGTTGGAGTTCAATAGGCACAGATTCCCATTGCAAGTAGATATTGAGAACCTCATGCTGTTCGATTGTGAACGTCCAACAATCTCTATCGTTTTCGAGAAGGGCACCATAATGGACGGTTTCAAACTCAGTGGAGCGCGGTTCAAGATCGCTTGAAGGTTCATCGGAGTTACGAGAGTCGATGTCTTCGGACCATGGAATCTCGAGTTCCATAAATGAAGAGCCCCGCAAATGCAATTCCCAAGTCCCAGGCCGATCCAGAACAAAGGTCATTCGAAGACGAACTGGGTCTCCGGGCCACAGTACGCGCTCACCGTTGAGGTTGAGCGATTCGTCTTCGAGCGTGTAGGGGCTCGTTGTGGAAACGGAAGGAACAAAATCAGCGTCAAAGTTCCATTCGGTTACCGATGAGCCAAGGATAAGTGAAACATCCAATTCAGGCTTGTTGTATCCGGAGAACTCTCCGGTAAAACGCAAATCCAATACCATTGAATCCAACAAAGAAGGCAGTAGTGCCAGTTCAAATTGTTGAGGATCCATATCAAATTCAAGAGTGACGGTCTCAGGTTGTGCTGGTGAGGCAAAGACATTGTTGGATACAATTTCTTCACCGCTTGCTACCGAGGTAAGTTGGCAATCATTATCTTGGATACACGATAAGAACAGTTTCCCTCCATCCGGAGATTGATTGAGATTTGCTTGAGAAAATGGAGCACAGAATGACAGCAAAAAAAGTCCGAGGATGACCGCCATCTGAATGCTGTATGAGCGTTGAACTTGTGAAGAACGGCTCATGTTTAACGCAACTCTCCATCGTGTTTCAAATCAGTGGTGTATTGTTACAAGAGTTCTGGGTTTTTCTTGTCGATAAGCACAGTGTTGCACTTGCGGCAACGGTATCTTCTTTTCGAGGGCTTTTGCCTTGGAAATTCTTGGCCGCAAGTCGTACAAGACCACAACCAAACCGCCCTCGCTCTACGTAATGCTTCGGTAAACAACGGTCCTTGTCGACCTGCTGTGCTGCCTGGCCATGCCGACTCTAATTGGCGAAAAAGTGTGTTGTGCTCTCGTAAACCCAAGGCGTGGATGTATTCATGATGCAAAACGAATCCAGAGTAGGCCTTCCATTCAGGCTTGAGCATCTCGGGATGAAGATCAATCACTTCGACGTCCTTTGGTTGCAACGAACGAACATCGACACCTCGCTTCCAACGTGTGACTCCGTGTCGCTGTGTAGCATTTTTCCTTAAAACACCTAGAGGGATACTTCGCAAATCTTCAACTTTCGCATTCGCCCACTCCGGCATGTCAAACATGACTTCAAGAACAAAATCTCGAACTTCCGATAAGAGTAAACTTTGCTCTTTGTTGGGTTTTGCCATTTTAGCCTTCAACTCCATCGATGATAGGCGGGATGGCCCTCTTTTACCGCCACGAACAAGCCGCTGCCTGTGGCACAAACTTTGCCGTTTGCCTCCAACAATAATTCGATTTCAGCACGGTCTTCGCTCAACTCTTTGACTTGGCTGGTGACTTTCAGTGGGACGTTCAAAGGGGTAGGTCTTCGAAGTTTAACGCTGTACGAAGCAGTTACAGTACATGGCGGTTCATCCAAATCCTGTGCATCCATCAATGCGACTGCCGCAGTCCAATTGCCGTGGCAATCCAAGAGAGTTCCAATTATCCCGCCGTTAATCATACCCGGGAAGGCTTGATGGTGGTTTTCTGGCAAGAATTCAAGAGAAAGGCCGTTCTCTATTCGAACGCTGTTAATTCGTAACCCTTTTTCGTTGGAAGGTCCGCAACCAAAGCAAATCGAATTTGGAGCGTATTGGCGTTGGACACCTATCTCTTCCATACCCTCGGTAAGACCGGGAAGCACTTGTTTTCTTTGCCTACAGGTGTAAACATATACGCATTCTTATTGAGGTGGTGAGTATGCAGAGACCATGGCAGGTAAGAAGCGCAAGGCGAAAGCTAAGATTCGTGTGGCGCATGAACTGCCACGAAGACGCAGAAATGCGATTCAGGAAGCCATGGCTGCTCACAAATCGGAAGACCGACCGGAGTGGGACAGAAGTGCGAAATGGAGTAACACTCGATTCTATCGTAAAATCATCAAACCTGGGACTATGCGAACAGTACACCTTCCGCTTTTGGAAACCGACCTCGGCGATTCATGGCCGATACCTGTTACAATCCTCCATGGAAAGCGCCCTGGCCCGACAATTACCATTCTTGGAGGCGTTCACGGTGATGAACTCACAGGCCCTTCGACCTGTACCCATCTACTCTCAAACGCGTTCACCGATGAAGGGAAGCCACTCGACCCGACAAAACTGGCAGGCACGATTCGGATTGTGCCGATTGTAAACCTCCCAGGATACAGGTCCAAATCGAGATATTTTCCTGATGGTCGTGATCTCAACCGTCACTTCCCCGGTGACCCAAAGGGTTCGACAACCAAAAGAGTCGCAGCGCAGACATGGAAATACTTGTTCTCGGATGCTGATGCCATCGTTGATTTGCACAGTGCTGGAAAAGGGAGGTCGAACATGCCACAAATCAGAGCGAACCTCGCTCATGCAGGCTCAAACATTCTTGCAAAGGCATTTGGGATTGAAATCATTCTCGATTCAAAACCACCCTCTGGTTCGCTCAGAAAAGCAGCCATTGCACAAGACATACCTGTAGTAACCTACGAAGGCGGTGGGGCAAATGTACTCGATCACGAGTCTGTTAAAGTCGCAATGCACGGCGTACTGAACGTCTTACGCTCGTTCCGTATGATTGACGGAAACCCATTACGGCCTCGCTTCCGAATGCTCGCAAGTGGCTCGCATTGGCTCAGATCTGGTGAAGGAGGTCTACTCGACATGTTCGTTTCAGCAGGCTCAGTCATGCGAGAAGGTGAAGTGATTGCAACGATATCTGATCCCGGAACACCTGGCATTACGGTAGATGTCGTCGCCCCGGAAGACGGATTGCTGATCGGTGCAGCAACCAATCCGTTCACAGCTGCAGGTATGCCGGTTGGACATTTCTTACCTATCTCGAAGCACCTCAAATTACTCAGCGACCAAATCGATACCAACGGCAGATTCCTTGTGTGCGGATCTCAAGGAGAAGCCGTATGGAGAGAAGAACAGGATGTTGACGAAGTCGCTGTCGAAGGCGACTGGAGTGGCGGAAGCGTAGATTCAGAGTGGACCATCACGAAGGAAATCAATGCCCCACAAGGCGACACATTCACCGACAATGAAGAAGAAGCCGAAGCCTAATCAAGCATTGAGGAACGACTCAACGGTATCTTTGACCTCTTGCTCTTCCATGTTACGACGCTGACTCTTTGCAACTTCAAATACATGCGCGACCAAGTCATCCGATGCTTCATACCCATTTTGTTCGAGCCACCAAATGATGTTTGAACGGCCAGCCATGTGACCGATTCGGATCACTTGCTTTAGGCCAAAATCTCCAGCAGGAACTCCAGAATATACGCGGTCTGCAAGCCAGTTGTCGCCTTTCTTCATTGCTTTGATGACAGCAGATGCGTGAACACCTGTTCCGGTCTCAAAAGCGTCCATGCCAAACACCGGATAATTCCGAGGGAGTGGGACTTCGATGTACTCGTTTGCTTTTTGCATGTATGCGTCGAGTTGAGTCAAGTCGTTGTCAATCACTCCAAGCAGTTTCAAATTGACGAGTGTTTGGTCAAGCGGAGCGTTACCTGCCCGCTCACCGACACCAAGAGCAGTGCCATGAATGACATCTGCTCCGGCTTCCACTGCAGCGATGTTGTTTGCCACGCCAAGACCTCTGTCTTGGTGGCCGTGCCAGTTGACTTCAATTTCAGACCGCTTGTATCCTGAGTCTTTGATGACTTCTTCATCGATAAATTGGAGCAGTTGTTTAACACCGTTCGGAGTGACGTGTCCACATGTATCACAAATGCACAAACGTCGGGCACCGAGTTCCATAGCCCGCTGATAAATGAGTTTGACATCCTCTGGCTTGGAGCGCGTGGTGTCTTCGGTAACAAACATCACTGGCACATCGTTATCGACGGCGAATGATACGGCTTTTTCCATAGTAGAAACGAGTTTTTCCATTGTCCACCCTTCGGTGTATTGTCGAATGGGGCTTGTTCCGAGGAATGCACTGGCTTGTATGGGTATTCCGTGTTTTGCTTGCAACTCAACCAGAGGTTCGATGTCGTTCATGAGAGTGCGAACTGCCGCTCCAGGTCGGATTTGATAATCGTTCTCAGTGATGTGAGAAAGCATGGCATCAATGTGTTCCAAGTGAAAAGGACCAGCTCCTGGAAGCCCAAGATCAACTTTTTGCAGACCTAAAGTTTCCATGAAAGTTAACAGTTCAATTTTTTGTTCAATGGTTGGATTGCGGGCACTTGGGCTTTGTAATCCGTCTCGAAGAGTCTCGTCATCGAACCATACACCGTGCGGATGATTCGCAGGGTTTCTCTTCAAATCGTAGTCTACTGTGTTCCAATCATAAATCAAAGAGCGCTCGTCCATTGAACATCACCGCAACGGCCGACTTGGGCCGGTGCATGACGAGTCACCATGGAATCATGTTTCAATGCGTCGGCTGAAAGAAAATCACTCTTCTTCAGAATGAATGGCTTTCAGTGCCTGTGCTGCCTCGAATTCTTCACGAGTGACGATGCCATCATTGTCGGTATCCATTTCTTCAAACTCATCAGCAGGTGTTTCAAGCAACTCAGCAGGTAGGCGTGCTGCGAAGATAATGTGGTCGACAAAGCCAGTTCTCTTGGCGTTTCGGAGTTCCATTACCCGCGTTCCCTTGGACTTCTTATTCTTGGTTTCCTTGGTTTGAGCAGCGTTAATTCGAATCATCATACCTTTCTTGGTAAGAAGGAAGAGATTGTCATCGAGGTTAGGAATTTGACGTGCGCTGATGATGAAATCGCCGTTCTCATGGTCAAGATTCATGGTGTACGCACCCTTTGCACCAGGTTTCGTCTTTCGGTATCCATCGGTTCGCAGTTTTCCTTCACCGGTTTCGGCATCAATCTTCTGATTACCATCAGCATCCAAATCTGGAATCTTTTCTGATGTGCCAAGACGGCTACGCTTTGCCATTCCGTTGCGGGTAATGGTCAGAATCTGCGTATCGGTATTTTCAGTGGCCATCATAGCAACTACATGGCCGCCGTCTGCGTTTTTACGGTTACCAGTTTTGATACCGTACACACCTGCCGAAACTCGACCTGATGAACGAATATCTGAACAGGCGAACCGACTTGCAAACCCAGTGCTTGAAATCATTACGACTGAGGAATCATTGGTCCCGGTTCGAACGTTGACAAGGCTGTCATTGTCAAGTTTGAAGCGGAGTGCATATTTGCCGTTGCGGTTAATGCGCACATACTCTTCCAACTTGGTTTTCTTAATGAGTCCTAGACGGGTGGCAAACAGCAGGAAGTGTCCTTCCGGAGATTCAAGCAAGTCACGCGTAATAGGTAGGATTGTGACGATGTTTTCATCGTCCTGTATCTTCTCAATGACGTTTCGGATATGGCTGCCACGAGCATGACGGCTTCCGAGCGGAGTTTCCCACGCCTTGAGGCCGTAGACTCGGCCCTTATCGGTGAAGATGAGCAACCTGTCTTTACTGAAACATGTTACAATCAATTGAGGGGTATCCTCATTCTTCGTAGCAACGCCCTTGAGGCCTTTGCCACCGCGGTTTTGGACACGGAAGAGTTCAACTGGCATGTGGCGTATGTAGTTGTCTTCGCTCAAAGTGATTGCAATTGCCCTCTCTTCAATCAAGTCTTCACGGTTCATGGAAAGAGGCATTGGGTCAATGAATGAACGGCGTTCGTCGCCGTGCCGTTCAACCATATCGTCCAATTCACTGAGCAAAATACTCAATCTGCGAGTTCGAGAAGCAATGATTTCCTGTAGATCTGCAATCTTGAGTTTCAATTCAGCGTGTTCATTCTGAACTTTGTCGACGTCAAGTCGGCTAAGCTGGTACAAACGACGTTCAGCGATAGCCTTAGCCTGGGCTTCAGTGAAACTAAACGGCGCAATACCAGACATGGTTTCATTTCCTTGAAGAACGGCTTCAAATTGTTCTCGACTGGAACTGGCTTTTCCAACTGCAACGACATCATCAATACGGTCTTGTGCCATGACAAGGCCTTCAAGAATGTGCGCACGAGCCTGTGCTTTATTCAAGTCAAACTGCGCTCGGCGTTCAATGATTGATTCGCGATGTGATACGTGAGTATGCAGCATAACCGGTAGAGTAAGAAGAACGGGACGACCGTCCAAAATCCCCATCATGTTAGCAGAATAAGATTCCTGCAAACGGCTGGATTTGAACAGTTGATTCAATACAGCATGTGGGTCGGCGTTGTTCTTGACTTCAATGACGACACGGATACCTTCTTTCGATGATTCATCTCGGATGTCACGAATACCAATGATTGTACCCTTGGTAACCAGTTCTGCGATGTGAACCAGCATATCTGCCTTTTTCACTTGATACGGGATTTCATGAATAATTATTCTCTTGCCCTTTGAATCGTCCAGTACATCGCACTTTGAGCGCACATGGAATCGGCCTTTTCCAGAGGAATACATATCATAGATTCCGTCAATTCCGTGGATGGATGCACCGGTAGGGAAATCAGGACCTTTGACATGCTCCATGTATTCTTCTATAGAGATTTGAGGCATGCCTGTGTTGGCCTCACCTTCCTCGATAATCCGGTTAACATGCATATGGATGGCACCAGCAATCTCAGTCAAATTATGAGGGGGAATGCGCGTAGCCATACCGACCGCAATTCCATCGCTTCCGTTGAGCAAAAGGTTCGGAAGTCGAGATGGAAGAACTGTAGGTTCTTGTTCAGAATCGTCAAAATTAGGCTGGAAATCTACGGTTTTCTTATCAATATCCTCAAGCATGTGCTTTGCGATTTTGTCAAGGCGGCTTTCTGTGTAACGCATAGCCGCAGGAGGGTCTCCGTCAATTGAACCAAAGTTGCCTTGCCCGTCAACAAGCGGGTATCGAAGTGAAAATTCTTGAGCCATTCGAACCATTGTGTCGTAAATTGATTGATCACCGTGAGGGTGGTACTTACCCATCACTTCACCGACTGAACGAGCTGACTTGCTGAATTTCTTTTCCGAAGTATGGCCGCCTTCGTACATTCCGTAGAGGACTCTACGATGGACCGGCTTCAAACCATCACGCGCATCAGGTAGTGCTCTTCCGATAATAACCGACATTGCGTAGTTGATGTACGATGTTTTCATCTCATCGTTGAGCGGATGGTTGAGAACATTCTCCGTAGAGATTGTTTGGTCTTCTTGTTGTTCTTCATCGATTTCATCAGATGTCAAGGTTGGTCACCTCCTTTGCGTGGCGCTCAATAAACGCCCTTCTGTCTGGCACATCCTCACCCATGAGAATTTCAAACATGCGATTGGTTTCTTCGGCATCTCGTACGGTGACCTTGAGCATGGTTCGAGTTGCTGGGTCCATTGTGGTCTCCCACAGTTGTTCTGGATTCATTTCGCCCAGACCCTTGTAGCGCTGTACGCCGATTTTGGCGTTTGGATTGTCGCCACGAAGTTCATTGATAATGGAGTCACGTTCATCATCAGTGAACGCATACTTACTTACCCGTCCTTTCGACAATTGATACAATGGTGGTTGAGCGATATAGACGTGCCCTTCAGTGATTGCTGGTCGCATGAAACGCCAAAGGAAGGTCAACATCAATGTCCGAATGTGAGCACCGTCAACATCTGCGTCAGTCATGATGATGATTTTGTTGTAACGTAGTTTTTCTGTATTGAACGAGCCTTCATCATCAGGATTGTTACCGACTCCGGCGCCGAGTGCTCGAATCATCGTTTGAATTTCTTGATTCTGGAACACTTTTGCAATGTTGTGCTTTTGGCGTTCGACATTCAAGATTTTACCACGGAGCGGGAGAATGGCTTGTATTCGTCTGTCGCGTCCTGTTTTGGCTGAACCGCCCGCTGAATCACCTTCAACCAAGTATACTTCGCATTCCCCAGGATCACGAGATTGGCAATCAGCCAACTTACCTGGCAGACCACCGCCTTCCAGAACGCCCTTACGGCGAGTGAGGTCGCGCGCCTTTCGAGCCGCCTCGCGTGCCTTTGAGGCGAGAAGCGCTTTGTCGACAACTTGCTTTGCCACAGAGGGGTTTTCTTCAAAGAATTCATTCAGTTTCTCATACACAATTGCTTGGACAATACCGGTCACTTCGCTGCTGACAAGTTTGTCTTTCGTTTGAGACGAAAAAGATGGATCAGGATGTTTGACACTGACAACTGCAGCAAGCCCCTCACGAACGTCCTCACCTGAAAGCCCGTCTCCCTTGAGCAGGTTTCGCTTCTTGGCATAGCCGTTTACGCAACTTGTAAGTGCGGTCCTCAAACCGGACATGTGCGTACCGCCGTCCTTGTTGCGGATGATGTTCGTGTAACAAAGAATAGATTCGCTGAAGGCATCAGACCATTGGAGGGCCAATTCAACTGAGACTGGACCCTTTTCAGTTTCTTTCTCACCTTGAATGGTGATGACATCTGCGTGCATAGCCTCTCGGCGTGCATTCAGTTGGCGAACAAATTCCGCCAGTCCACCTTCATACAGGTGCTCCACAGTGTGCGTGTCTTCACCGCGTTCATCGTTGATGACAATTTGCAAACCAGCGTTGAGGAAAGAGGTTTCTTTCAAACGAGTGTCAACTTGCTCAAATTCAAACTCTGTCACTTCCGTGAAAATGGACAAATCGGGCTTGAAGGCGATGGTTGTACCGGTGTCGTCACACGTACCTATTTCGGCCAAAGGAGCAACTGGGACTCCCGCCTCAAACCGCTGGTAGTGGATGACTCCGCCCCGGTGAATGGTGACATCCATCCATTCCGACACGGCGTTAACTGCCGACACGCCAACGCCATGTAATCCGCCGGACACCTTGTAAGAGCTGTTATCGAACTTACCGCCAGCGTGGAGTTTAGTCATGATAACTTCAGCAGCCGAAATGCCGTATTCCTCATGCAAACCGACTGGGATCCCACGGCCGAAATCACGGACCGATAGTGAATTATCAGGATTCATTGTAATCTCAATCCGAGAGGTGTGACCTGCAAGATGTTCGTCGACGGAGTTGTCGACAACTTCCCAAATACAGTGGTGGAGTGCGGTCCCATCGTGAGGATCTCCGAGGTACATACCTGGTCTCTTGCGAACGGCTTCTAGGCCCTCGAGAACTTGGATGCTGGATGCGCTGTATTCGTCTGTCAAAATTATTCCTCCAATGGGGTTGTTTGAGGGGGGCTTTGTGTGTGAAAAATGGCCTTAAAAATACGGAATTATTTGAGATAATTTTGGCCCGCAGTCCTCTATTTCCTAAGCCTCACTCCCCTCTACAACCATACCCTGTGTCGAGGGGGTATAAAGGTAGTGCAAAAGGACATTCGCCGGCTACCAAAAACGGCATCGAAAACAACTCACAACTGCGCAATTTAAGCAACAAAATTTTCTAAAAAAAAACATTTCGAGCGTCCAAAAAAAGACAAAATCGAACGTGTTCTTCAACATCGAACAAGCGAGAGCGTTAAGAAGCCAGCCAAAGTCGCCGAAAGCATGCCCAACCCGAAGATATGCGTCTCTCTCGAAGAAACAACCGTCAAAGCAATGGTTGACGAAGCCGCTCGTGCCGGATTGCACGGCGCAGATATGGTCGAAGTTCGATTTGACCGGCTCTACCTCACCAAGCCGCAAGCAACCGTCGTCGAAGACGAAGAAGGAAACCGCACATCCACCATGCCTCCAGTCAATGACTGGGCAGTAGCCGATGTTTCAGAACTCGAAGTGGCTGAATCTATTGCGGCATTGAAAGAAGGAATTTCACTCCCTGTAGTTTTCGCAGTTCGCCCAGTTCGTGAAGGCGGTCATTTCCCCGGTAACGAGGAACAACGCATAGAAATCCTAGAACAAGCCATCGGCTCGAGCGTCGCCTGGATTGATCTCGAACTTTCCATTGATTCGAAAGCACGCAAAGCACTCACAGAAGCTGCAAAGTCGGCAAGTTGCAAAATCATTGCCTCCCAGCATGATGTAGAAGGAACTCCAAGCGCAGAAGAAATCATCACAATGGTTTCTGAAAACGGCGACAGCGGTGATATTTTCAAGTACTGCAGCACCGTGAATGACCATCAAGACGCTTTGCAACTCATCGATGCAGCAAACACCCTCTCGACTCAAGAATCCCCTCTCTACAGCCTCATGGCACTCGGCAACGGCGGAGACTGGGCTCGACTCCACGCACCCACCCTTGGTCAAGAAATGGTATACGCAACCATGCGAGACGAGTTCCGACTCTCTGACAAGGGCCTAGTTAACGTTCGTGACCTCCAAGATGCTTGGAGACTCCTTGAGTACTGAAGTCGCTCACAGGCCCTTCAGAGAGCCTTCTTTGGCGTTTCATGTTTGTTCGAACGGCGTGGAAATCGTCTCTAATGATTCGTCTGTTTGAATACCCTGAGGATTTGTTGTACCGGGTATTGGCACTGGCTCTTGCAACTCCTTAGGCGTCTGCTGCGATTCTTGCCAATCACCTGGATGCTGCATAGGAGTACTCAGCGAAGGAACGATGCTTTGCACCTGTTCAGTTTGCATGAGACCAGCCTTCATGTAGCGAGCGTTAAGGACAAATGGAATAACGAGCGTGCCCAAGAAGCCAACAAGGAAGACGATGGCAACTGTATACGGAGGCAGAATCAAACTTCGTTCTGTCGTGATGATGGTGATGTCGGCAGCCACAATTGTATCTGGTGCTTCAGCATCAAAGTCGTGCACATTGTCCCATGTATCAACAACGATGTAGAAGTCTTGCCAGTTTGTTCCTGTGAAGAGTGAGGAGTAGATTTCGGGACCATCAAGGTTCAAAGCAAAATTAACCTCGGAGGTTTTTTCGTATTCATGAGAATCGCGATATGACTTCCATCCGAGGAAATTGAAACTCCTCCACTCCGGAGGTATATCGGACAATGAATCCTGAATGTCTTCGTCGTAGAACCATCGATCGTCTTGGTGTGAGCTGTAGTAAGATTCTTGATAATCCGAATATTCTTCAGTAGTTAGGAGATACACATCGGCATTTACTGGGTTAAAATTCGTGTCTTGCAGTGTGATGCAAACCGTGGTCCGGTAATCAGCGGAAAGGTTGACCCTCAATGCTCCTACGCTGTCGTTTCCAATGAGCATGGTAGTGAAATGATTCACCTCTAGTGGGTCGAGTCGCGGAGTGTAATACGTGTCGTACATCCATGGTTCTTCTGGACTCAAATCAGGGTTATACCGCTCATCTAAAGACTGGCTCGGGACTTCTCCCCCACCTTCCTGCATGTACATCTCGTCGTCGTAAAAGAATCCGTCCCACCACATATTGTTATGATGCGGCACAAGTGATTTGCGTTGAACTGTCTCGTTCCATGCAACAGGAGTCGTGTCACCTGAGCACGCATCAGCAGCTTGGGCTTGGGCTGTCAAAGGCGAGGAGAGAGCGACCAAAAACAGGGGTAGGAGGAGGGTCAAAGTGATAGAACCAACTCGAAAATGTGTTGACATGGACTCCCCTCAGTTACTGCAATGCGAGGAGGTTATACAAACTAACGGTCAACTTCTACGGCGAAGAGGTCGAACATATCCACTGTCGTCACTTCTACGCTCGTCTTTGGAGAGAATGCCGGGCGCGGGTGGAGGTGTGTGATGGTCCATGCCGAGTAGTCCACCTTGACTTTCGACGTGTTCCACATCGGAGTATGCTTCCGCAGCCTGCTTTGCCTCGTCTTCGAGGTCCGATGGTTCTCGCATGACGAGCCATCCGAGAATAAGAGCCACTGAAATGAGAGCCACAAGGGTCGCTAAGTCGGACCCAGCATCGGCCAACCAACTCTTCCAATCGTCCACACTGAAGTCAGAGAGAGATGGTGGATCAGAAGGTTCAGGACTGACTTCGATTTCAAGATCCATCGTATCACAGATTCCTACGCTGTCGCACACTTCTAATCGAACAGTGTAGATTCCTACTTCGTCCCATGAACCTGAGATTCGGCTTTCAGAGCCGGCGATAGGGTCTATCCAATCGTCAGCAGGATTACCGTTTTCATTCGCATCTACCTCTATGTCGATATCCCAGCGAATAATGAGATCAGGGCTAAGCGTCTCGTCTCGGTCCGAAATGGAACCATCATTGACATTGGTGTCACGGTATACTGCAATCCCCAAATCAGATTCAAGGTCGGAGATGTTCGCACTGACCGAATACGAGTCCGAAACGATGATTTCGTCTTGGATGAAGATATCATGAATTATTGGCGGGTGATCGACAACAACCGTGAAGAGAGAACGTGACACATCCCCTGTACCAAACGCGTCACGGACTGTAAGTGAAACGATATACTCGCCGGGCAGAGAATACGAATGCCAAGGTGTAGGTTCCGAATTCAAAGGCGAACCGTCGCCGAAATCCCATGTGTATTGCACAATTCCGTTCCAATCTGGAGAATTGCTATCCAATGGAACATATTTACCTTCAAAGGACTGATCTCCATCGCGAGTGCCATCGGAGTCAAAATACAACAGAGCATGAGGGGCTGCGAATGTATCATCTGCTTCGTTAAAAGTTCGAGACCATTCCAAATCAGTAATCTCTGGCAGAGAACTGGAGTCGGTCATCTGCTCCTCATTGTACCATGCATCAAGAATCTGAACGGAAATGATTGGTAGAGGATTTGCAATTTGAACGGTCAAGATACGTGCTACGCTTACAGCATCCAGTTCATCAGTGACAACCAATGTCACCGTGTGAGTACCGGGTTGTGAAAACGTGTGAGTCACTTGTGGACTAGAGCCAGAAGTGCCGTCATCAGAGAAAATCCAATTGTATGTCAAATCGCTGGAATCACCGACCGTACCGTCTGGGTCAAAGGAATCACGACCATCGAAAGTGTAAGGCGTCTCAACCTGGCCATCTTCGACTCGGAAATCAATAAGCGAAGTGCCGGAGCTTGTCGTTTTGACGACGAAATCAGCAACAGGATTCTGATTCAGCACTCGAATCGAAAGCGTGGTAGAAACGGAACTTCCGTCGTCATCGGTAACGGTTAGTTCGGCTGTTTTGAATCCAGGAGTATCCCATGACGGCATTGGATTCGGCTGAGAGGATGTAGTTTGTGTGAAATCGTCACTACGGTCGGTCACGCCACCACCGAGATTAACTCCATCGGGGAAGAACCATGAGTATGCCACAATGCTCCCATCGTCATCTTTGAAGACATCTGGCATGACGATAGAGTTGTATGTTGAGGTCGAGAGATTCTCGGTAAATATTTGGTAAGGGATTCTGTTGTTGACAATAACTTCGATGCTCTTTACACCCGTGTTAATACCGTCAAAAACGGTCAGAGTGAGATCGTAAGATGCATTCACGCCGTTGATGTCACCCCATTCGTGCGGCGCTTGGAAGAGGCCTACACCGCTGTCAATGTCTCCATCGCCCCAATTCCATTCAAACGTCAAGTTCTGAGTTGGGACATTGTCATAAGTGAGAGAGGCTGAAAACAAAATCAGTTGTTCGGTAAGAATCGACACTTGATCTTCAATGACAACACTGTTCACTGTGATGATTGGCACTGGTGGAGAAGAGTCGGTGATGTTCAATTGCAAGATATCCACATCAGACCATGAGCCGCCTTGGTCTTCAACTCGAAGTGTTGCGTTGTAGAGCCCGAGGTCTTTGTACGAGCGAAGCGGAGACTTGAGGCCGGATGTTGTTCCGTCACCAAAGTCCCAAGCGTATGCAACTGGAGAGTCCGAGTAGGGGAGTGAGTTGTTGTCGAAAGAGATGCCCCATGCATCAAAACCGTCGCCAGAGAATTGGACATTCTCCCATGTCTGAGACTCATTCGGTGCAACCGTTCCATTCGCTGTTGGTCTCATGTTATCGAGAATCTGCGGTGATGTAGACAGTGTGTCGACGGTTGTGCCAATCATATCCTTCATTTCCATCTCGAAGGTGAATTGAGAACTCTTAGGGGCTGTGAACCAGATGCTTTCTTCGGTAGCAACGCCACCACCAGCTGATACTCGCTTCGTTTGGGTATCGATGACTACTCCGCTGCTGTCGAGGACCTTTGTGGTGACATCTAAATCTTCAAAGAAAGCGTTTGAGAAGACTTGGTAGTTAATTTGGGCTGTATCCGATGCTCCATCTCCATCTCGGTCACCCAGTACAGTGTTGTTGAGGGTCAGTGATGCTGGTGATGTAATTCTAGCAGCTTCAATATCGACTGTACCTTGTGGATACGAAGGCCCACATGAGGTATAGTCACAATCAGCGACACTGCTGGCATACCAAGTGATGGCCCAAACTTCGTCGGTGAGATTGCCAAATCCGGGTATCAAGGCTGTTGCTACGTTGTTTTGGAAGTCCAAGTCGGTTACAGACCACAATCCGTCCGCCGTAGCCTTCGAGACCACCACGCCATCAAACTGACTTACATCAGCAGTCAATCGCATGGTAAGAGGGGCTGGAGAGGACGCACCAGGGGTGAACTGGAAGGCACGGATACCCCAGCCTTCAACTGAATGGCCGGTAGAGGACCACGGTCCCGCCCAGTTGCTGTTGGTGTCTGCAGGCTGTACGCGACAAAAAGATCCAGACGAACAAGTTGGAGTCAAATCCAAGTTGGAGAAACCGTAGATGCCCTGGTCTGAGTCAAGAACCGCAGCTATTGAAAAATTCGCAAAGATTTGCCCCATTGTCCTGCCGACTTTTCCGCTCTGCCCGCTTACTGGGGAGATGGCCAAATTTTCGACACCAAGTCCGCCGGTTGCCGAATCCTGAACCAACTGACGAACAGCAGGTCCGCCACCGAGGTGGTCAGCGAGATACATCGTGAAAATGAATCCTGCACCGTAATCTGCAAATCGTTGGTTCCACCATCGTACTGAAAGTTCAGAGGATTGAGTCCATTGATTCAAGTGGCTCACAAGCGTTGAGTCCGCACCAAAACAGAGATAGATTGCAACGTCTGCGTTACCTTCGTCAATCCATAGATTTTCGTAGGGATCTTGTGCATTGTGGAGTAAATGCTCAAGTTCGTGAGCAAGAATCGACTTGCCCCAAGAAAGGGTGACATCGGCATAGTCAACGTATACAGCTTCACGAGCGCTCGATAGAGACGGAGCAAAGTAGCCGCCGATATTGTAGGCACCGTCAATATCGTAAATGACGATTTGAACTTGACAATTGTTGTCAACGTCTGGAGGCGCAAGGCCTCTTCCGTCTTGGTAGTCCTTGCCGTAGTATGTGGTCATTGTCGGGTAGATGGTTTGATCCCATGACGATGCAAGATTGTTGAGCACTGTAGAACTCAATGTCCGTCCGGATTGAACTAAGAACGCAACAGTGTTTGTTGTTTTAGCAACATAGGTGTCAATTGAGCCGCCCGAAGTAGGAACTGTCAATTGGTCGTTGACAAGGTGAGGAGAACATGCTCTCCCGGCAGCACGCCCTGAGGTAACAGGCTCGTAAGACATATCTTCAACGCCAGGCCGTCCAGCATCAATCCATTCTTGCTTGAGGAATGAAAAGGCGGAAACAACAGGCTGTTCCTCTTCAATCATGAGGTATTGGTCGCCCATTTCAAGTTCAAAATCCGCAACATCGCCAATGACGACGCCACCTGCATCGTAAGGCAGTACTTCGTTGGCATCCTCGGATTCTGCACTTACATTAAGCAGAAGGGGAGAGACACCAGAAGCAAAAAGCAGTATCACGAGGAGCATGGCGGTATTGGAGCGTGGTTCCGACATTTATGACACCTCAAAGAACAGCAAGACTGCTTACATCTGCACCAGTCGAAAAGAGGTATTTAAGAGTGGGTCTATGAGGCTTCATACATGCTCATGAACAATTCGACGGTTTTTGACACCATTCGGAAGAAACCGTTTATGGCCATTTTCCTCATGATGTGCGTATGTAGCACCCCTTTTACTGCTCAAGCAGACGAGGTTTTTTCACCCTACGAACCGGTGGAAATGTGCCAATATGTTGATGATTTGTCATTCAACGGCACTTTAGCGAACCAATCAGTACAATGGCAGTCCAGTCTCGGCCCACGAACTATCGGGTCTGAAGCCTCGGCCATCTTCCGAGCCTCTGTCGAAGAAAACGTGACTGAGTTAAACCAGCAGAACCAAGCTCAGTGGAATGTTACTATGCATGAATACACCGTTGACAACCTTACATTCACAAATATACAAGCATCTCTTCGACCGGAAAACTTCAGTGATACCACACCTCGAATAGTCCTTGTCGCCCATTACGACAGCAGAGATGCTGCAGAGCGAGACCCGGACATGAATCGCACCGGCGAACCAATTATTGGAGCCAACGACGGAGCCAGTGGAGCCGCAGCACTCCTCGAATTAGCCCGAATCATCCCCCCGATGGAACTTGACTACGAAGTCGAATTACTGTGGACCGACGCCGAGGACAAAAATCACACACCGCACACCTTCTTCGGCGCTGACGCCTGGGGCGATGATCAGACGGATGTTGACATCAACCGTACTGACGCCTACATTGTTCTGGATATGATCGGTGATGCGGACCTACAACTTACACACATATGGCCTGGAAACGGATCGTTGTGGAGCACCATTACCCCCCTCGCTCAGTCCCTAGGCCTTGTCGAGAATCATCCGGATTGCAACGGTGTTCCCGGCATCAAAATACTCGACATGAACACCTCATTCGGAGTATCAGATGACCATCTCGCTGCGCTTGAGATAGGCATCCCAGCAATAGACCTCATCGACATTCGATTTGGACCAAATGCTACAGCATTCGGAGGCTACTGGCACACCCATGAAGATACACCTGACAAGGTGAGTGCTGAATCGCTGCAAACTGTTGGAAGACTGGTCGAATTGGGGCTCAAAAGCAACGCTTGGATTTGGAATTCTACCGTTCGACAAGTGGCAGAGACGGTTAATGAGGAACCCGAAGAGGTAGACCAGACCGTGGGCAGCACAGACGATGAGAAGAAACCTGAATCTCATCCTATGCTCGCAACTGCTGCTGGTGCCTCAATGGCAATTCTTGTTGGAGTAATCTTGACTTTGAACTGGAAAATTAGAAAAACCCTCAAGTGATTTAGCGCGGCAAAAGAAGGGAAGGGTATTATCCGCGCATGAATTGACACTGTTCAAGGCGGAGGTGACAACTATGGACGAAAGCGAGATGGAAGAACGACGTGCAGCCCTTCGCCTGCGTGTTCAGTCTCAACTCGAAGCGTCGCAGGCAGCAACCGAATCCCGCAAACAAGCCGCCAGTGAAGAGTTGGTCGTGCATTCCTCCGAACTTGAGCGGGCAGTGGAAAAAGCAACGGTCAAATTTCAAGAGAAAATCGATGAACTGGATCAATCTGACCGCTCTCGAATCCTCACCCTAGCAGCATCTTTAATTTTGATTGGTAGCATCTTTGGAATGGCTACTGGCGCATTGATTCTCAATGGCAATCCTGACGAATTACTGAATTCCACTCTCTTTGAGACCACCGACACTGTGGACGTAACCGGTTTAGCTGTCGAGGCTGTGGACGGCAACGGAGTGGAGAACGTCACCATCCAGCTACTGCGTTTTGGTACAGACGAGGTGATAGGGGAAACTCTGACCGATAGTTATGGTTATTTTAATTTCAAACAAGTCATCACACAAGCCACCACAATGAAAGTGATTTTAGATGGCTATGTCACAGTTGAACGTGATTTCATCCCTGAAGAAGCGGGAGTCCGACCAATCACAATGACGCCCGGCGAAGGAGAACGCTACGAAAATCACATCACCGACAACGGTGGCTGGACTCTAGAATCTGCAGTCGCCCTTTCAACTGCAATTGGTATCATCACAGTAATTTCTGCGCTTATCGGTTTCCAAGCAGCGGTCGAAGTTCGACGAGCAAAGCACTACCGCAGAACGCAATACTTAGCCGGCCTTTCTCTGTTCAGTCGCGGCCTAATTGTATTCGGCCCACTGTTGATCTTGATTGGAATGATTCTGCTGGTCATCGCCAAGGAACAATTTAGCGATGTTGGTGATGACTGATGTACCTCATCACGGTTGAGGGTGGTGACGGCTCGGGAAAAGGCGAAGCCGCTCGTATTTTGCTTGAACTTGCTGCAGAATATCCGTTTCCAGAAGTCCATGCAACTCACGAACCAAGACGCCACAGTGAACTAGGTAAGTTGGCACTCACATCCGTCAAACTCGGAAACAAAACACCGCTCGAAGAAGCCGGACTATTTGCCGCCGACCGCCTCGATCATTCACACACTTGGATTCGGCCGTTGTTGGAAAAAGGACACATCGTCATCTCAGACAGAAATATTCACTCCTCCCTCATCTACCAAGGAATCGTCGGCGACCTCGGCGTGGAACAAGTGGCTAAGATGAACGCCGCAGCAATGATTCCAGATTTAGTCCTGTGGATTGATTGCGACCCGGATAAAGCCATGAAACGTATTGAATCTGGAACATTGAGAATGAACAGTGAGAAACAGGAATACTTCGAAACTGCAGAGATTCAACGTACGATTCGCAAGGGATTCATTGACCTGCTGTCTGGAGAAATTAAAGCGCCCTCTCCCTTTGACAAATGCAATGTTGTTGGCCCAATCTTAAACGAAGGAGGGTTGGATGAGTTAAAGAAGAAGTTACGTAAGGAACTGCGTGCCTTTTTCAACCGTAAACCAGCACCGCTAAACGTCAATGCTGACGAAGTAGACAGATACCTTCTACGAACACTTGTAACCGATGTGAAGAAACAAACTCGCCTTCCGGGGGCACCTCAAGAAAAGACAGCCATTCACATCGGATGGTTATCCGGTCGTTCACCTGCCGAATGGATGAAATACGCCGAAGAAAAATGGGACGCTGAGCATGCTGGAGGATTTGATGTGCCTGCTGTCCCACATGCACACTCGTGTTGGTCGGTTCTTGGAACGCTCTCTCTTATCGTTGGCTCTAGCGAAGTCCCAAGACTCCACAAGGCATTTGGGCCACATCGAATGGTGACTCAGCGCCACACACAGCGTCTGATTAAATGGCTTGAGAAAACGCGTTGGATCCACAAACAACAATCCCATGTACCGTTTGCTGAAGCTCAGGTGTTCAAACTCCGAGACAGTCGTTTGGGGTACGGTCGTCTCGCCCTAGCGATGTGGCCGTTGAGAACCAATCTTGCTTCATGGCGCAGAGCAAACCCCGAAGCGGAGTGGGAATCTGCATTGCGAACTCTGCTTGTACCGGATGAAGGAAGACAACCTCGTCCATCTATTCGTAGAGCAATTGAGCACATCTGTAAGCGATTAGAAATGCTAAGCAGCGGACATGAAAATTGCCCGGTCCCTACAACGATTGATGAGATTTTGGCGTGGTGGGAAACACCACCCCCGAGCGAATAATCACTCTTCTTCTGTCTGAAGTTCGAACTTCGCATTGGCTGGCAAAACCACTTCACTTGCGTTCTTGAAGAAATGTGGGCGAGCAGAATATGCTGCAGCGGTCAAAATGGCAATACCAAAACCGAACGGAGCACCTGTCAAAGGTCGAGTGAAGTTGTTTGATTCGTACCCGGTAAGTAACTGTGTAAATCCATCAAGAATCAAAGGGATGCAGAGTAAACTACCCAAACCAATCCAAGCCATAGTCCTTCGATTTGTTCTATAGATTCCTTCAAGCCAAGCATCAGGCAGCAAAGATAAGCATGAGTCGCGCACCGTCCAACGGTTGTAACCAAATCGAGAATAGACTAAACCACCCATCGCAAGTCCGAAAAAGATTCCAACATCTCGAGTACATACAGGCATCTGATTCTCGTTAAGTACCCAGGAACGCTCGTGTTTGTTGTGACAGTTGAGGTCACCAAACATGTAGATGAAACCACTGTAGGGGTCCAGTTCAGTCCACGCAAACGGCTCGTGCTGATGGATCGAGTCATCATCATGAACGTGCCTCAATGCTTCCGGGGTGTTACCTCCTGAGAACGCACCATCTTCTGTGGCATAATCAAGCGCATTTGCACGAGCTCCCAGTTCAGGAACGCTACCGGTTGGCAAAAGAAACGGAGTGAGGAAAAACGAAATGAAGAAAAAAGCGCTTATTCCAAACACCCATCGACCAACTTTCCGTTCTCTATGACGGTCCGCCAAGCCATTCTTCTCCATGCCACTCGCACCCGTCCTCAATTGATGAAGTTTGGCTCGGACAAATGCGAGTATTGATGTGCGGAACGGACCTCGTCGAACCATGAGCACCAAGGAAGGTGAACCAGTTGGCTTGGGAACGGGCTTGCAAGCTGGAGCCTTCATGGGATTGTATCTTGGATTCAGTTTAGCAGTTGTTTCAGTACTTACTGATCCAGACAAACTCCAACGCCTCGCAACCCTAATGTGTGTGCCTCCGTTGATCGGTGCCATACTTTTGGGACCTTTCTTAGCACGGAGAAGGCGACCGGTATTTCTTGGGAGTAAGCCGCTGCAAGTTGCTCGTGAATTATTACACCCCTACAACGAAGGTCAAGGTCACTGGCGAGTGTTGAGTCACGTCAAAAGCGATGGAATGTCCATACGTATCGACATGCATAATTTGACCAATGTCATTGGCGTTGTCGACGCCGCCTTAGAACTCGCAGACCATCACTCAGTACGCTTTATTGTCGGCCAGGGCGTATCCAGCAGTCGTCAACCTGAACTCCGTGCGAAAGTTCTTGACAGAATTGAAGACAAGGTGAGTGTTTCTCGCAGAAAAAGAAGTGCTAAATCGATTGAAGTTTCTCCTGAGCCGACCGTCAAGTATGTCGACCAACAAAGGAAAATTAATAGGGCAATTTTGATACTTTTACCTATTTTTTCATTCTTCGCATGGCTTGAAATGCGCTGACTGACCGGGATATTGCTTATACGGGAGGATGCATAACGGAGTATATGCGCGAGGTTACATTTTTTTGGAAGTTTAATAGAATCGAGCATTTAGATATAGGGTCAGTTGTGAAAATCTTCCGTAGAATTGAGTTTTTATCCTATGTTAAAAGGGTTCCAAAGGATGTCCGATGTTTTATGAAATGCCATTTTGCGGATGGCAAGGGACCTGAAGACATCGCTGAACTTTACTTCCTCGATTATCTGGAAACCATTGTCAAGCCAGATTCACCGGATGAGCCTTACATTCTCATGGTTCGTTTCAATCACTCACTTACCAATTTGAATGCCCGAACCAACGGGACAAGTGCTGTACCAAACGAATGCTACCTCGATGGTGAAGGGCTACGATATACGATTCAAGGACCAAAATTAAAATTACGCCTCATCTCTGGCCTTGCGCGTTTGATTGCGAAACCGGACCGTGTAAGTGCACGTAGCATACATACATCTCTAGGTAACGATAATGGAACACTGTCTTCAAAGCAAATGAAGTTGGCGAAGTTCGCATACGATAAAGGGTATTTTGAGATTCCTAAAAGAACACGGATTTCAGATTTGGCAAAGGAATTAGGACTCGCTCGTGCAACAGTGTCTGAACACATGGCTAAAATCGAGTCAACTGTAATGGACGACATGTTTTCCTCATTGAACAGCGTCTATCTCTCTCCAGAATCTATAAGGGAGTCGATTGAGACAATGGTCATTGAAGCACGAGACATTGGTATCTCGGACACCGACGGTTTCAGAGACATGATGCGAAACATGCGATCCAATTTGGAAAATGAACTTCCTGCTCAAGAATTGTATCTTCAAAAGCGGCACGGTAGTGATGACGAACTTATTCAAGCGAGTATGGAGGAACACCGCCACAACCTCTCACATATCGAAGATATTCTCCGTTCTAAAGTGTCACCAACTGCTACAATTTGAGATGTTTCAAGCCCATCCTTTACATGGGCCGGGGATTTTAACACATCCATGACGGACATGCCTGCCTTGCTGCGGCGCCTTGCCAAGGGTGGCATTGAAGTTCCGGAGCATGTCCAAAAAGCCATGCTTAAAGTGGACATAGCAGACTTCACAGACTACGATGTCGAGCCTTTTTTCGCCGACCGACCAATCCCCTTTCTTGAAACCGATGAAGGTGGAATTAAGACGATTTCTGCACCACATATGATTGCAACTTTATTGCACCATCTGGAACTGTCCATTGGGCAAGAAGTCGTCGTATTGGGTGCAAAAGGAGGATATATCGCCGCACTGATTGCAATGATCGTGGGCGAAAAGGGACGTGTCCGGCTGTTGGACCCGTCCCAACTTGCGGTTGAGCATGTCCAATCTCGATTGACGCACTGGCCAACCGTGGAATCACGAGTTTTGGAAGCGGTAGAGGTTGCACCCGTGGCTTTCCCGGGGGAACTAAACCGCGTTCTCATAACTGGTCAAATCCGTGAGTTGCCCGGATGGATCTCATCCCGTATCGTCGATGGTGGCTTCGCGCTTGCACCGCTCGGGAATACTGCCGGACAACATTTGATGAAAATTGAGCGTCAAGGCGATGAGATGTATTCTACCGATTTGGGCCCAGTCTCATTTGGCCCAATCGATGTTAAAGATTCTGAAACAGGTCCAATGAACCCGAATGAACTCGCTGACTTGCTTGAGTTAACGATGGAGACATGCGAGGAACTCGACATGGTAGACGAAGATGAAGCACTTGCACTACGCGATTTAATTGTCGAACTGAGACAACTGCCAGCAGACCTCCCTCCCCCCGGCGAAGGGGGCATTCCGATGAGTGAACATCCAATGATTCAGTTGATGTGGGATGCATCCCCGTCGTTCCTTCGGTTGTGGCCGATGCTCCAAATGATGCTCCACCCAAACCTTGCCCAACCCGGCGCTGTCGATTGGAACGATGATGATGACGATGATGGATTCTTTTTCGATGAATTTCAACGGTGACTTGCCGTCTTAAACGAGGCTTCTTGATACGATAGCGAAAACATCACACTGGAATGCACACCCCTATGAGTACCAGTCTGTTCGCTTAGCCATGGCAGCGGGTGGACTTGACAGCGAAATCGCCCGCCTCAGGCATCGTGACGTACGTAAAAGACGTCGGGCGATTCGAGTCTTATTTGACACCGACATCCCTAGAGCGTTGGAGGGCTTCGTCCCACTGCTCAATGACAAAGACCCTTGGTTTCGTTCGAAATCTTTGGAGGCTCACAGAAAATGGGCACCAAAGCAAGGGGTTGCAACATTGAAAGTTCTGGCCGAGCATTCATGGCTTGAAGCACGAAGATGCGCAGCAAACTTGCTTGGAGAATTCTCAGAAGACACCACTGATATTGCCTTACTGCTCATTGAAGATGAAGATTTGACCTGCCAGAGAAAAGCGGCTGAAGCTCTGCTTAAAGGCCGGGACGCTGAACTGCATATCGAACGATTTCTGAATCATGAGGACAGCGGTCTGCGACGCTTGGCCATACTGTGCTCGGCAGCCACAGTTGAACATCGAACCTCTGCTCTTTCTGATACCAACAACAGCGTCCGTGAGGCAGCGTTGCACTCCATCGTCGAAAACGGTGAAACACTCACTGAAGAAAGTATGAGTGACGCATTACGACGTGGCATCAAGGTGAATCCTTTGCTTTCCTCGGCGGTAAAGAATGCAGGTGAAGTTTTGGTTCAAGTGACAAAAGACCTCTCAGGTTCAAAGATGAATGATGTGGTCAAAGAACTTCGATTGCAATGCTCGTCTCTCGAAGACAAATCGATACAAATCTTGCTGAAGAATCAACGCTACGCTGTACTTGGCCGATGGTTGCAGGGTAAGAAGTCTGAGGAATTTGACGCATTACGATGGACAATCATTCGCAACCAATCGGTGAGTTCGATTGAACGGGCAAGATTGCTCGAACGGCTCATTGGGCGATGTGGAGAACCTGAAATCGCACGCGAGAATCGTATTTTCCTCGAAGAATGTGAAGATGATTTGCTTCGCATCACAGCAGAGAACCTTTCAACCGCCTCGACCGAACTTGGTCTATGAGCCGACCAACATCCGGGATTCGATTCCTCATCGACGCGACAGAAGGTGAATCCCGACGTTTGCATGTAGGAATGGAAATTGCAGGACCGTTCACCGGCACCAATCTCACCGTACACTTCCCTCGATGGGTGCCTGGTTCGTACTTCCTTCGTGAACCGATTCAACACATGACAGACTTCAAAGTAAAGGACCAAGATGGCAACTCCCTTGCATTCCATCGTAAAGATGTCGACGCAATGAGAATCAAAATACCGACTAACACTGATACAGTTTCCATTGAGTATCGCCTTTTGGCTACCGACTTATCCGTTCGTTCAAATCACCTTGACAACACTCACCTGCACATGATGCCACCCTTCACATGGTTCCTACCTACTGAAGGCATTGACTCAAAGCGAATGGACATGGAGCATATTGTAGAGTTACATGCTCCATACGAATGGAAGCCTGCTACACAATACACCGGAACTGGCGAGGAAAAAGGCTCCGGAGAATTAACCGGAAACATTGGAATCACTCACCGATTTACATCGCCTAACCGAGATGAATTACTCGATGCAATTATCGAATGCAATGCCAACTCAATGGATACGTGGGTCGTGGATGGAAGAACACATTACCTCAAACTGTGGGACAGTGGAGGGCATGACGTCGACCAGGGAATGCTCGACAGGTTCAAAATGGATATGACTCGAATAATCAAGGAACATCATGCCCTTTTCGGAACACCCCCTTGGGACAATTATGTCACAGTCATTCAATTGACTGAAAGTATGCGAGGGGGGTTAGAACATCTGAACTCACAAACCTCTATGCTACCACGCCAATGCCTCATGCCTGGCCATGAGGATGAATACCTCGACCTCGTTAGTTTGTTCAGTCACGAATATTTGCACCAGTGGAATGTAAAGCGTCTTCGCCCCCGCAATTTCCTTGAGTATGACCTCCAACGTGAAGTCCACTCGGATCTGTTGTGGTGGTTTGAAGGAGGTACATCATGGATGGGAGATATGCTGTGTGTGCGCTCCGGCGCTTGGTCTGAGAAAGACTGGCGCAAGGATTTCTTGAGAAAGATGAAGCGCCACACCACTCGCAATGGGATGAACACTGAATCTCTGGCCGAATCCAGTCATGATGCTTGGATTCATTTGTATCGTGGTCATGCATTCTCAAGGGAAACTCAAATCTCCTATTACCTCGAAGGCGAGTTGGCCATTATGCAATTGGATGCTGAATTACGGCGGCGTTCCAGAGGAGATTCTGGTGTATGCGATTTAATGGCTGAGTTATGCAAAAGACATGCTCTTGAATGCGATGCTACACAGCGTTTGGGCATTACCTACAAAGACATTCGAAAGGCGCTCACTTCAATGAAAGGCGGTCGCCAGTTAGGTTCACTCCTAGACGCACTTATGCACGATCGAAAAGCACCTGATATGGAGAGTACAATGGCCTATTTCGGACTTCAACTGGTTCCAGAAAAACCGTTTGAAAACGGTGAAGAAAACCACGGATGGCTCGGCCTCAACCTCTCAGCAAAAGACGGTAGAGTCATCACAACCTCCCACCACACCGGCTCACCTGTACGGCACTGCGTGATGCCGGGCGATGAAATTGTGGCAGTGGACGGAGTTCGCACTTCATCGACGAACAAACTCAAAACCTCACTAAAGGGTAAAGCCAATTCAAAAGTAAACCTCATGATTTCACACGAAGGCATCCTCAAGGAGCATACTGTAAAAATCTCCGGAGCACCACAACATGGCGTGAAACTGGACGGTAAAGGAAACGCTCGCTGGCGCTCATACATCGAAACTCGTCAATCCAACTGAGTTGGTGCGGATTGAGCAAGTACTTCCAATGAAACGTGAATTGGAGGAAGGTGGTCTGCGATGGTGTGCCGACTTGTTTTAGGAGGAAATACATCGTCAGAAAGGCACATGTCGATGACCTGTTGCTTTGTGATTGAATCGATTGATGACGCGGGCCAAACATCGACTTCAATTCGTTCGTCCTCTAAATAATCAACACAAATTGCAGGAACACGAGCCAGATTAAGAACACCTGCTATCGAATAACGATGATGCCCATCGAGAATTGATCCTGTTCTCTTATCGACGATGAGAGGTTTGGTGAAACCGCCCCACCGTTTTGTCATATCGAGAAGCTTATCTCGGTTTCGAGGCTTGATTTCTTCATGAGGTTTGAGCCATTCATACGGCACCAAGTGAACTTCTTCATCATCCCACATTGAGCCTTTCGAACGGCTCTTCTGCGATAATGCTTTGTCTGCTGTGCGCCCCCATTCATCATAAAGGAGGGGTGTTATGCGAATCGAGGAATGGCCTGCACCTGCATTTGAAGCAGATTTGCCATCTCTTGAATGCCCCCCTCATGTGCTCAAATGGATTGATAATCTCCCTCGCGAAGTTCTTGAGATTGTATCAACCGTTGCTCAAAACGGTGGAGGTATCTGGGTTGTCGGTGGAGCAGTACGGGATGTCTGCCTTGGACTTGATGTCCACGACATTGATTTTGCAGTTTCACTTGAACCCCAACAAATGATGGAACTTTTCCCAAACGCCATACCCACTGGAATAGATTACGGCACCGTGAGTTTGCGAGGCAAACAAGCACTGTATGAAGCCACTACTCTTCGTATAGAAAGCCATTATAGCGATGGCCGCAGACCTGAACAGGTCAAATGGGGCACCTCCTTATCAGAAGACTTGGAGCGAAGAGATTTCACAATCAATGCAATGGCGATTGATGTAGCACGCAAAGTAATGCATGACCCGCATTTCGGTATGCAGGACATGGAGAGAGGTCTGATTCGTGCCGTAGGTCAAGCCTACGGTAGGCTTTCAGAAGACGCCTTGAGGATTCTCCGTGCGTACAGATTCCTCGATCGAGGTAAAGCCGGCATATGGGAATTTGACTTCGAACTCGGTGAGGCACTGCGGCAAAATGCCCACAAATTGAAAGTCGTCACCAATGAACGCATATGGATGGAATGGCATAAAATATTGAGTGGGAAAAACATGGGTAAGGTCGTTGAGAAAATGGCTCATGACGGGGTTCTTGACACTTTTTTGCCAGGGAACTGGGCATCTCAACATGTACTACTTTCTGCCTTACAGCATCCATATGTCCACGACTTTGATGGCCTTACTCGCTTCGCCCTCTTACTCTGCGAAACCTTTTCTATAGAGGTTGACGAGGTACTGTCGCAACTGAAACTCTCCAAGAAAGAGCGTAGTTACATTATGGAATTACATCAAAAGTTCGGCCAATTACCAAAACCCTCGTTACCCAACCTTCGGGTTTTCCGAGCAGTGTTGGAAGACAAGGCTGAACTGCACCTCCAACTGGAAGTCGTTACTCGAAGCCACAACCTTTCCCCATCGATGGGAGGAAGCGATGAAGAAGTAGACGAAGTCTATTCCCTGTTGGAAAATTTAGAGAAACTTCCACCGCTCAAAAGCGGGCACTCTTCACTGGTCGATGGGCATTGGATCATGCAAAGAACTGGTCTCCGTAAAGGCCGTGCTCTTGGGAAATTAAAGGGATGGTTGCATCGATTGCAAATAGAACGTGACCTGGCAAGTTCGGATGAAGTAGAGGAGGTACTGTGCTCTCTTCATTGGAGTGAAGAGAACTATCTTGATTGGCCTGTCCTTCAATTTCCCGAATAATGTTGGCATCAAGTTGATGAATAAGAATGAATTGCTACAACTATGCAAGGCGGGACTATCAAGGATAAGGCCTTAGAAAAAATCGGCCAAAAACTCATTGATAAGGGATTCAATCTCACTACATTGAATGATGAAGAGTTGGCACAGATTGCCGTCAAGTTCACTGGAGATGCTCCTCCAGCTCACATTCCAAGAGAGACCGTCATCGAAATTCTTTCCCAACAAGATTCCGTCAAAAAGTGGGCACAGTCAGTCCGACAGAACATGGCACCTAAGGCGAAACAGGTTGTAACTGAAAACATCCGAAGCAATGTACAAAACATCCAATCAAGCGTTTCCAAAAAGGTCGAAAGTGACCCAATGGCCGCTAAGATGGCTGAAAAATTTGGCGATTGGCTCAAAGATTCGGGATACACAACAGCTCAACTCACGCAAATGCTCGATGCAAATTCAGACATGTATATCTCCAACGATGAAGCCATCAAATTTGTTCGCCAAATATCCAAGAGTGAACCACCGCAATGGGTCATTGACTCGCTGATGAAGATAATGGATGTAAATAACGATGGCCGATTATCCGTAGAAGAATGGTGGGGCTTCCTTGAATCCATTGGGTTTGAAAAACCGTTGGAAAACACAACAGATTCAGAATCGGTTACTGACGAATTCCAAGACCTTGAAGAAGAGTTTCAAGAGCCGACAAAATCGATTGAAGAACTCAAAGTGGATCAAGCAGAAGCGGCTCGCATTATGGAGGAAGCAAACAAAGAAGCTCTCTTGAGAATGAAGAAACAGGAGGAGGAACTGAAAGGTGCGATGGCCACGAAAACAACTCTTGATTCCTTTTCAGAATCTACAGAAGTTATTGAACAAAACGAGAACACGGCGACAGAAACGGCATCTGCAATCGCCACTGCGAGCGCAGGTGCCGCTGTTATCGCATCTCAAGTCGAAGAGCAGGCCGTCGCTGACCGCATCCCTGTAACGGATGGTTCGATTTCTTGGGAAATTGAAAACCCGAATGAAATTATGATTGAAAGATTAGAGCAATCTCGCCTTTCAAGCGAAGCAGACGCAATCATTGCCGAGTGTCACGAACATCTTTGCGCCCTTCGAATCGAAGTGGTCGAGCGCACGCTGCTCGCAAAAGATGAGTTTCGTGGCGGCTATACCGTCGTCGGTGAATTCGACGGCGGCCCATTCTCTGCTGGAGTCATGTTCGCTGAATCAGAAAACGAAAAAATACTCGCATTCAAGGTTGGCACCACAATCAATTGTGTCGGAAGAATTGTGCAGTGGTCCAGTGGAAGAAGGCAAGCACTTCTCAAAGGAAGAGACCCTGTCTTGCGCTGAATCACTTGAGAGCTCGAGCAATAACGATTCGTTGAACTTCTTGGGTTCCTTCGTAAATCTGTGTAATCTTTGCATCTCGGAAGAAACGTTCGACTGGGAATTCCTTGGTGTAACCATAACCACCCAAAACTTGGATGGCTCGTTCCGAAACCCACATTGCCGTGTCACCAGCGTAGAGTTTGGCCATACTGGCTTCCTTTGAGTGCCGTGGCCCGTTGTGTTCGTAGTGTTGTTGTTTCACCCAAGAGGCTCGGTAGACGAGAAGTCTGGATGCATCGATGCGTGTAGCCATGTCTGCCAAATACGCCATTATCATTTGATGGTAGGCGATTGGTTTTCCAAATGCTTCACGCTCATGAGCGTACTGTAAAGCAGCCTCATAGGCGCCTTGGGCAATACCAAGGGCTTGGGCAGCAATACCGATTCGGCTGTTATCCAAGGCGTTCATAGCGATAGGGAACCCCTTGCCTACACCTTTTAGAACGTTCTCGACTGGAACTTTACAGTTTTCCAAAATAAGCGTACATGTATCCGATGAACGAATACCGAGTTTGTCTTCCTTCTTACCAACTGAAAATCCTTCAAACGAAGAATCTACAATGAAAGCTGTTGAGCCGCCATGCTTCTTAACGCCGTAATCTGGGTGGTCTACATCCTTAGCAAACAACACGAGAATCTGCGCCTGTGCTCCGTTTGTCACCCACATTTTCTCGCCGTTGAGAAGGAAATGTTTGCCATCATCCGAGAGTTTGGCCTTGCAAATCATTGCCGCTGCATCGGTTCCCGCTCCTGCTTCGGAGAGTGAGTAAGCACCAACATCACCTGCTGCCAATCGGGTGAGGTACTGCTCTTTTTGCGAGTCATTACCATGCAGTGCAATGGTCTTGGCACAGAGCCCAACATGGACGCAGTACATCACTGCGAAGGATGGGTCTACCCGTGCCAGTTCCTCGACAATAATGGATTCCGAAATATCATCGACCGGCGATCCGCCGTATTGTTCTGGAATAGTTACACCTTGAAGGCCAAAGTCGAGGAACTCTTGCCACTCTTCCGAGGGTGGAATTTGATTTTGGTCGCGATGCTCAACCGTAGGGGCGAGCACACTTTCGGCGAAATCGCGAACGAGCTCGCGAATCATTTGCTGTTCATCGGTTTCGGCGTAATCCATAGGCGACCAAAGGGTGCTAAAACGCCGACTCACTTAACCCGTTTGTCGTATTTCTCTGAAACCAAAATATGCCTCAGATTCATATACAATGGGGTTCGGCCCGATTTAAGGATGTTTAACCATGGACGAAGAAGTGGTAGAATTCAGCGTAGCCCACAACCGAAAATATTCTCGTGACCACTTGTGGTACCAAGAGAAAGACGAACGCTTGATGATTGGCGTCAGCGAGTTCCTCGCTGTTGAAATCGGAGAAGTATTGCGAGTTATTCTCCCGCAAGCAGAATACGAAATCGACGAAGGTCGAGACATGTTCTCGATTTGGACAGCGGAAGAAAAAGTAGCTTTCCCATCTCAGTACTCAGGAATAATTGCTGAAGTAAATGGGGAAGTCGAAATCAATCCAGACCTTGTGAACGATTCGGCATACGACCACGGATGGATTATCATCATCGAACCACACGAAATGGACCTTGAGAACCTCTTAGACCCCGACGAGTACGTCGAGTATCTTGCTGAACTTTGAGCAAAGGTCATACCCCGTCACTCAAAGCCATGTGGCATGACGGATGCAATGAATCGACTTCGAGAGAGCCTGCGTAACGCCCCTGTGATTTGGAAAGGGGACTATCCATACTTCATTCACCCAATCACCGACGGCGTTCCGCGCCTCGACCCTATGGTGCTCAAAGCAGTAACTGACCTCTGTGAGAAAGCCATTGATTGGAACGGCGTCGATCTCATTCTTGGCATTGAAGCAATGGGGTTGCCCCTTACAGCACCCCTAAGTGTTCGGACAGGGATTCCGTTGATTATCGCCCGTAAGCGCTCTTATGGTCTCGAAGGTGAAGTTACCATCGGACAAGAAACTGGTTACTCGAAAGGCGAGATGTTCCTCAACGATTTGAAACCTGGCGAAAAAGTCGTTATCGTGGATGATGTTCTCTCGACCGGTGGAACCCTCAAAGCAGTGTTAGAAGGAGTACGTCGAACAGGCGCCCAAGTCACCCACATCATTGCCGTTGTCGAAAAAGGACCTGGTTTGGCACTTCTGCAATCCGAATACCCCGATGTTGCAATCGAATCACTGGTACGCCTCGAAATGGACGGTGCGCGTATCGTTCTACTCGACGAAGAATGACTTCCACAAACGGGTGGATTCATGAGGGGGTGGCGTGCCGCTCATATTGGGGAAGAACATGGATTTGGACCGTCACGACTTTCAACTCACTGAATTAATGGAACGAATTCAAGCGAATGATAATCGCTTGATTGCTCTTCAGGTCCCCGAAGGACTGAAAATGCAAGCCCTCGAAATGATGGACTCCATCGAAACCGAGACCAGCGCAAAAGTGATCTTGGCCGCAGACCCGTGTTACGGTGCTTGTGATTTGGTCCATGACAAGATGCAGATGATGGGCGTTGAACTGGTTGCTCACATGGGCCATTCACAAATGAACATCGATTCGGGAATGCCAACGCAATTCATCGACGTGACCTACGATGGCGACCCTGAACTCAAGCCAGTACTTGCTTACTTAGAGGCTCACAGAGCAATGGCTCGTGAAAGAATGCACAACCAACCGGCACCTGAAGCACTGTCCGAGGAGGATGCACAGGATCGGTTTATGGACGCTGTTGGGCGACTTGCGCCGCTCACAGGTACGAAACTTGGCTTGGTTGGTTCAATCCAACATTTGCACCTGCTTCCCGACTTCCATGACCGATTAGAAGAAGCCGGCTTCGAAGTCGAAATCCCAATTGGTGGTGCAAGGCTGTCTTTCCCAGGGCAAGTCCTCGGTTGCAATTATTCAGGCGATGACGATTCCATTGGACACTACCTTTTCCTTGGCTCAGGCGACTTCCATCCAATTGGACTGGTGCTTCACACTGGAAAGCCTTTGGCAATGCTTGACCCGTACACGGGCGATGCTGAAGAGATGTCTCTTGAACGAATTGAGCGTATCCTCCGGCAGCGATTCGGGCTGATTATGGCTTCAGGCGAAGCACAACGTTTCGGTATCCTCATAGGAGAAAAACCTGGACAGATGCGTCGAAGTTTGGCCCTACGGATGAAGCGACTGCTCGAAAAACACGGTAAGAAAGGATACCTGCTTGCTCTTGAGCACGTCGGCCCTGACTTGATTGATTTCTATCCTGTTGATGCCTTTGTCAACACGGCCTGCCCACGGATAGCCATCGATGATGCTGTCCGATACCAAAAGCCACTCATCACGCCTTTCGAGTTGGAAGTCGCTCTTGGCGAAAAGAAATGGGAAACTGGATATCAATTCGACGAGATACCCTGAGCGATTACTCAATTACGCTCAATTCGCACTGTTTCAGACGAAATGAAACCGTATGTTCAATAACGGTTGGCGAAAGCCTTCCGATGTTATGAGTAACTACCTCGACCGAATTGGCGCTGGATGGATTCTAGCGAATCCCGAAGTGTTCAACTTCGACTATGTACCGGATGAGTTGGTTGGCAGAGACGATGTTCAAAATGAATTGGCCTCGAAGTTCACAACAATCCACTCGCCAGAAGGCTCGGGCCGTGTAGTCATTACCGGCCCTGTCGGGAGCGGCAAAACGACACTCGCCCAAACCTTTTGCCGAGACATTCAACGTCACTTGGCAAACAAAAGGAATATTCGTTCAGTACATGTCAACTGCCGTAATGCTTCGACAAGCATGCGCGTCGTTCAGCGTATCTTGCACGAATTAGCCCCAGGACATCCGGACCGTGGACTCTCGATGGGTGAACTGCTGATGAGCCTTCGGCGCATCTTACGTCAAGAAACATCACACCTCATTGTCGTCTTAGATGAAGTTGATCATATGCTGCGGCGTTCGGGAGATGACTTGCTGTACCAACTGTTACGTATCGATGAAGATCAAAGTGGGAAAGGTACGCTGTCTCTCATCCTCATCAGCCAAGAGCAAGTGCTGGATGTATTGGAAACTGCAGTCATCTCAAGGATGGGGAGTACCAACCACCTCCGGGTAAAACCATACGACGTTGAAGGCCTTGCTGCAATTGCGACTCAGCGAGCTAAGATGGGTTTAGTACCGGGGACATGGACGCCAGAAATCATACGAATATTAGCTGAAAAAGCAGTCCCAACCGGTGATGCTCGCCGAGTGATTGAATTACTCAATGCTGCAGTGGAACGGTGTGAATTCCGCCAAGATGCTCACAACGAGCGGCGGCTCATCATCGACGACATTCACGTCCCGCTCAACAGGGAGCCAACAACGACGGGCAGTAACCTTGAACACATTGACGACCTCAACCCAAATGCGATGTTGGTGCTCCTTGCTTTGTGCAGACGATTGACAAAACAAGAGTCGATGACAACCGGTGATGTCGAACAATTGTATGCCGTAGTTTGCGAAGAGTATGAACAAAAAATGAAGAGCCATACCACGGTTTGGAAATATCTAAAAGATTTTGAGGAACGACAAATCATCTCATCGAGAGTGGCTACAATCACTGGTGGAAGGGGTAGAACTACTCATCTAAGCATGCCACATTTCCTACCAAAAGACCTTGCAAGTCGACTCGAAATGCTGTTGAAAAAGAAGTTTTGACACCGGTTTTGTCAGTTGCGCTCATACGGTGGGGCTAAATAGAGGACGATAGTCGCAAGGGCGTTCTTGAAGTGATATTATGGCTGTTGGACAACAAGGAGAATTCGTCGCAGTAGTGAATGACACCGACCCGAAGAACGGCGGCAAGTCATATTCACTGAAAATTAGTGGAAACAATCACGCCCAATTATTGGGTAAGAAAATCGGAGATACCGTTGACGGAATCTTCGTTGGAGAAGGTGAACAAACTCTTTCCGGATACAAACTCCAAATCACTGGCGGTTCCGACAAAACTGGAACTCCTCTTCGCCGTGACCTCGAAGGCGGTCGCCGACAAGCAATTCTCGTAACCCGTTCAACTGGATTCAAGGGACATAGTCTCGTGTTCAAGAACAAAGGTGGAGAAAAGAAGCGATTCCGCTACAAGCCTGACGGACTACGCAAGCGACGTTTTTTCCGTGGCAACACCATCAGCCAAGACACCCGTCAAATCAACCTCAAAGTCATCGAAGCTGGCAAGAAGTCACTCGGCGATATCCTCGCAAAGCCAGAGGAAGCATCGGAGTGAAACCCGAGAGGGCTTTCGTAGAACAGGAGTGAGGAAGCATGGCACGAAAGCTTCCCGCACAACCTGAAATCAACATCGGTCTTGTCGGTCACGTCGACCACGGTAAAACAACCCTAACACAAGCATTGTCAGGGATTTGGACGGATACACACTCCGAAGAAAGAAAGCGTGGTATTTCGATTAAACTCGGCTACGCTGACACTGCTTTTTACAAAACCAAGGATGGGCAATACTACGCTACTGGCCGACATCCAGATGGTAAAGCGGATGACCCAAAGGAACTGGAACGAGTGATTTCCTTTGTCGACGCACCTGGTCACGAGACCTTGATGGCCATCATGATCACTGGCGCATCGATTATGGATGGCGCAATGCTGATGGTTGCTGCTAACGAAACATGCCCGCAACCACAAACACGAGAACATTTGATGGCCCTTGAAATTGCTGGAATCAAAAACATCGTTATCGTTCAAAACAAAATCGACTTGGTGACAAAAGAACGGGCTTTGGAATCCTATAAAGAAGTGAAGGAGTTCCTCAAAGGTACCATCGCAGAGAATGCACCGGTCATACCTGTTTCCGCTCATCACGATGTCAACCTAGATATTCTCATCGACGCCATCGAAAAGACCATTCCAACCCCTGACCGCTCACAGCACAAGCGTTCAATCATGCATGTTGCTCGCTCGTTCGACATCAACAGGCCGGGTACACGGCCGACAAAACTCAGAGGAGGTGTCATTGGCGGTAGTATCATCGAAGGAAACTTCGACATCGGCGATGAAATCATCATCGGTCCAGGACGTAGAATCGAAAACGGTTCCAAAACAACATGGGAGCCTATCGAAGCAACCGTGAAAAGCATGCAAGGTGGAGGACTTGACCTTGAAAGCATGCACTCTGGCGGTCTATGTGGCATGGCAACGATGCTCGACCCATCGATTACAACTTCAGATAACCTCTCCGGACAAGTCGTTGCACGCAAAGGCGACTTACCAGAAATACGTAATTCCGTATCAATTGACATCAACTTGATGAAAACGATGGTAGCTGGAGAAGGTGAAGCACCAGAGAAAATCTATCCACTTAGAAACAACGAGATGTTGATGATTAACGTTGCAACCGCAACCTCGGTCGGCGTTACCAAAAATTCAGAGAAAGGAAAAGCGACCCTCGACTTGCGTCTTCCAATTTGTGCAGACACTGGACAACGTGTCTCTCTTTCACGACGTGTTGGCTCTCGCTGGCGCCTCATTGGATACGGAACAATTCTATGAGCGTGAGCCAGTTGAAGGTGGTTCTCTCACAACAGGTTTTAGTCGACGCGTGTGGATGGGCTGCTGTCATCGATTCAGAAATGAATATTGACACGGAAATGAACCGTGTTTTCGGACCGGCACAACTGCGACTTCTTGACAGCGTCAAACAAGAAATTGAGCGATTGAACCAAGAACGCCCGCGAAAAAAGAATCTACTTCTCCCTCTACTTGAACAAAAATCCGAATTCATAGAGCCATTGAGTACCGGCTCTGAACATCCTGACGACCAGTTGTTTGAACTGGCGTGTGAAATGAAAGTCCCCGTTCTTACCGTTGATGTTGATCTAAAGCGAAGACTCTACGAAGCAGATTTGCCGATTCTCGAAGTGAGTAAAAACCAGCGACTTCAATTGGTTGAATCTCTATAGAACGGTAATCTGCGCAACTATCACGGTAAAGTGAACAGGACGTCATCGCCGTGTCCGTCCAAGAAACCAATTTTCACTCCCGCGTCAATCCAAGCATGCGCATAGTTGATGGCTCCAAAAGCACGGACATGATCGCCTATTGACAAAAAATGTGCAGCATCAGAGGCGTAGTCATCTGCCATTCGCATCATGACTGCGAGTTTTTGTGCATCAGCACTACCTTCTTCACACAGTGAAGTTGCCTTTGCTCGCGCTCTTTTGGTAATATCAAGGTATTTTTCAACACGCTCTGTTGTGACTGATTTCATGTCTTCACTCATTCTCCACCCTCCTTTTGGCGTTTCAAAAGACGCCGAACATCCTCGGAACGTCCGAGTGCACCGTAGAGTTCGACTGCACGCGAAAGGCGACCTTCGTCTTCAGCAGTTTGTGCTCGCAAGAACAATGCCTTACGCTCCTCCCAATTCTTAGCCAAAGCAGCCTCGGCAGCCGCTTGATAACGGCCTTGACGCTCGGCTTGAGCAAGATGAGGCGCTGTCCAGCGGCGAACCAATCCGGACCGTGTAGCAGTTACCATCGTGTCAGGCGTCAGTCCAATGAGCAAATCGCCAAGGTTCATCGATTCTCCAAGCACCGTCAAGGCTTCGTTGTCTTCGTGTGCTGAAAGGTGATGCAGATGGCCTTCAATACCGAGCACCCACCAACCGTCAGCACTCCGGACGCCTTCCATCGGTTCCAGTGATTCGTATTCAATTCGTTCCAATGCATCCCAGCCGAACGGATGAGGGACACCCTCCCAAATTCCACCGTCGCTTGACTGCATCAGCAAACGGCCATTCATGAGTGGAGTGACCCAACTCCAAACACGGTCTTCAAGCACACGCTTCTGGTCGCTCTGGGCTAAGCGAGCACACCAAAGTTTGCCTTCAGCATCTTGCCACATCATGTGTTCCCGGTCAAGCCATCCAAGCAATCGGCGAACTTTACCGCTGTCGAGCCTACGAATGCCTGTTCCTTCGTGTGTAAACAAATGCAGGTGTCCTTCACGCCCAGATAGAATCCAACCGCCTCCAGGCCGTGCTAGAAGCTCAGCAAAGCCACCCGGTGTCGAACGACCTTCGTGGAGCAAAGAACCATCCGAGGTTGAAAGAACATAGAACCCGTGCGCTGCTAAGATACCGAGAACTCCATTGTTGGCCTGCGCACAATGTGCTTTGAATGGCAATTCGACCTTCCATCTTACAGACCCGTCAGCCTCTATCATGAACAAATCCAATCCACTGCTAACAATCATGCCACCTTCGACCGGCGCAAGCGCTGCAATACGTTGAGGCGCTTGCCACGACCACGTGATTGACCATGACATCAGACATCACCTCCAAGTACATTCCACGCAATCAACTGGGCTCGTGCGGCCTGCGTCAATTCATAGTATCTGTTACGGCCAAGTGTCCGAACACTTAGAACACCGCCTTTGAGGAGGCGGTTACTGATTTGAGAAAGACGAGCCCGTTTAATGTTCAGTTGCCCGAGTATCTCCTCATCTGACGGCGAATAACGGCGATCGTTGGCAATGGAAATGATGACCATCTCATGACCGGTAAGCGTGGAAAGAAGCGATGGATTTAGAGCATAGTCTTGCTTTACTCCGACTGGTTTTCGTTGCAAAGATTCCAGTGCATCGACTAATTTACGCCGATTCACGCCTGTATCAAGGCCATCAGAGGTTTGGAGAGCGTTTTGCAATGCCTTCATCACCGGCACCATCCCTGCAAGCTCGCTCAATAGGCCGGTGGACGGCAAAACAACTTGTTCAATGTTCTCTATTGGGATAGATACCGGTTCTTCCGCCGGTTCAATGGGTGCAAAATCCGGTTCTTCATGCTCAAACAAGCCTATTTCATCGTGCAGCATGAATGCGGACTCGTCTGCTGAAATCACTTCTTCAATAGGTTCAGGCGGTCTAAGAGAAGGGTCTTCCCACAGTTCTGCACCCTCGGCAAAGTCGACCAATTCGTCTTCGAATTCCTCTGTGCTTGAGACTTCGGCATACGATAAGTCGGTGTATTCTCTGTTTCGAGTGAATAAACCTGTCATGCCCTTGGTTGCAATTGGATCCAGAGGTGGTCTTTGCATAGGTTCTGGTTTGGCTTTCGGAGGCGTTGCAGGGTAGCCATCGCGGTAATTTTCTACCGCTTCTAATTCCTTCAGGGCTTCCTGATTTTCTTGGTCAACAGTAAGTTGGTCAAGATTCAAATCAAAAATGTTGTTGATATCCTCGATGCTTTCCATGATTTTTGCATCTTGTACTTCTTCCAAGGTTTGTGTTGGTTCCTCAATAAGCGCACTTAACGGTTCAATCGAAGGTTCTTGTTCATCATTAAAGACGGACTCAAAACTCGAATGAATGTGTGGCTCAATGGCTATTGGTGCAAATTGTGATTCGGAAACAGGTGTCTTCGAATCATACTGTGGGTCCACATAGGTGTATTGTGACATCTTTGAACTGTCAATGGCGTCACGCATGACACGAATAACCTCAGCAGGAAGCCCGTTGGTTTGCTCAAGCAAATGTTGCGCATCTTCAAGAGCGAACGAAAACGTTTGGTTGGTCGACTTTTCAATGCGGCGTTCAACAAGCAATTGTATTTCTTCCGCCGTCAAGTTTGGCAGTGGGTTCATTTGCTCAAGGCGTTGTAAAATCGAGGCAGGAAGCATGTTCTTATCCTTTGTTTCCACAACGACCACAACGACTGCATGCAGCCTTTCAAGGAGAGGAAGAGTATCTCGCAAGGCAACGTTCAGTGCAGATATATCAACGGTTGAGGCATCGAGTACAATCAAAGGCAGTGCATGTGGGAAGTTGTGGGTTGCGGCCATGATCTGGTCAATCAGTTCGCTACGGTTCTCAGGCGGATTGATGTGAACAAATTGGGCGTAGATTTCTTTGAGCAGATTCAATCCTGCTTGCGAATGTGAAATGTGGTCGATGTATATCGAAAGTGGAGCTGTTTTCGAGGCACAGCGAAGCAATGAAGTTCGGCCGGAACCATGCTCTCCAAGCAAAAGAATGCGGCGAGGTGAGCGGAATTTCATGTATTGCGAAAGGACCGTTAGCATATGATTACGCCCAACAAGGAGATCTGAATCACTCGCTTCCAAAGACACGGTCGAGAATGGATTTGAGTCCATAGGGGGCAGAGTCATTTCCTTGCCAACTATTCGCATGAAAGGTCCAATCTACTTTGAGTATTTCATGTTTCACTCTCAGTGGACAGTTAGGAGACCTGTTAGGATATGTTAATCCCGATACCGCCGCCATAAAATCACTTCAATTAACGCATGGCTAACGGCCCTCTAACGCGTTAATTAAACCGTTAAACCCGTTAAGAATTAGAGAGAATCGCCAAGAATCAAAACCGAAAGAAACGAGCCATCGACACCTTACTTGCCGATTGCTTGATGGGGTAAAGGCCCTTGGAGAGAAATGGACGTGACGTTATGGCAGTGGAGAACAGTCGCTTGAGTGGTTTTTTCCGACACAGTGTCGCAGAACGCCGAGCAATAGTTGCAAAAATGGCAAATCTAAACCAAGAACAAATCGATGCATTGGAAGCCTGCGGCGCACTCAGCGAAGACTCTGCAGACCGTATGATTGAGAACGTTATTGGCACAATGTCGCTCCCAGTCGGCATTGCAACCAATTTTGTCATCGATGGAAAGCATTACCTCATCCCATTCTGCCTCGAAGAATCAAGTGTGGTTGCTGCCGCATCGAACATGGCGAAACGGTGTCTGAAAAACGGCGGATTCAGTACCAATTCCGATGCCCCATTGATGATTGCTCAACTCCAAGTCTTAGACTGTAATGACTGGAAAAAGGCAGAATCCGAGATTATGGCTGCTTCAGACGAACTTATGGCACTGTGCAACAGCCTTCCTTCAACCATGATTCGCCTTGGAGGCGGTTGCAAGCGAATTGAAACACGCCTTCTCGATACGATAAGCGGACCAATGCTTATCGCACACATCATTGTCGACTGCAGAGACGCTATGGGTGCAAACGCCGTCAATACCATGGCAGAGTTAATTGCACCTCGAATCGAACAAATCACAGGTGGACGGGTTCATCTTCGAATCCTCTCCAATCTCGCAGCACATCGTTTGGCTCGGGTAAAGGCTGTATTTACTCCAGAAGAAATCTCCGAAGATGGTACGCATGAAAATGGAGTTTCCGTTATTGAAGGCATCCTTGAAGCACAGCACTTTGCCATGGCAGATCCTTTTCGTGCTGCAACACATAACAAGGGCGTAATGAACGCCATCAGCAGCGTTGGGGTTGCATGTGGACAAGATTGGCGAGCAATAGAAGCAGGTTGCCACGCATGGGCAGCATACAGTAACGGAACATACGGCTCTATGACTTCATGGGAAAAGGACAGCAGTGGGAATTTGGTAGGTACAATCGAGACACCAATGGCCGTAGGCATCGTTGGAGGCGCCTCCAAGGTCCATCCGGTAGCTCAAGCCAACTTGGCTATACTTGGAGTAGAATCGGCCCAGGAACTGGCCGGAATCATCGCTGCTGCAGGATTGTCGCAAAACCTTGGAGCATTACGAGCGCTTTCCACCAAAGGCATCCAAGCGGGTCACATGAAGTTGCACGCACGAAACATGGCCGTTTCAGCTGGCGCTCAAGGCGACGAGATAGAGATTGTCGCCGCACGGCTTCAAGAAGCAACGGGACCTAAAACACAAACGCTTGTTGGAGAATTGCTTGAGGCTCTGAGGAACGAGTGAGTCACTCTTCTTCTCCAAGCGGGAGCGTAGATTGGATCAGTCCGTCGATTTCAGACTCTTCCTTCAGCACAGCGGCATCTTCCATTCCATCAAACATGCCAGTAGTCTTCACTTGCTCCCTAAACCATTTCTTGACTTTCTTGCGGTCTGTATAAGGGCAACCAAAGGTTTCGGAGAAGCGCCGGGTAGTCGACAGGCGTCGAGTGTTACCATCCTTACGTCGGTCAACCATCCCCAATTGGGCGAGTTCTCGAACATAATCGTAGGCCTTCTGACCCAACAATTCAACCAACCGTGATTGAGGCATGGGTTGATGATAAGCGATAAGTGCAGCCGCTTTGAGCAATTTTTGTGGAATTTCGGTTTTGGTCTCTTTAGGCAGATGACTGGCGATGTCTGGCTTGACCTCAATGGCCCAACGATCACCAACTTCAGCCACCTGCAAGGCACCACCACGGCGACGCTTCAACGTGGAGCGCAATGAATAGAGTGAATCAAGCATCTCATCCTCATCGTAGCCCAGAGCAGTAGATAATTCAGAAACACTCATCGAACGGCCGGCTCCAAAAAGAGTTGCTTCGAGTAAAGTATCGATTGGGACTTCTGTCATTTGCTTCACCTTCATTCAACCAGCCATTCATGGTCATCATACGACTGTTCTTCAACTCCAGTCGGTTCTTTCGTCTCCACAACTGGCTGTTCTTTTTGCTGTTTAGCAAGGGCACGTTCGTGCTTACGGGCAGATTCCTCTTCAGCCAAACGCGCTTTTTCGGCTCGTAATTTGGCGTGTCGAACCGAACCCGTATCCTGTTCCTGGATTCGTTCATTTTCTGCATTTTGTTGACCTTCAATTAACTGACTAACTTCCTCAAAAGTTTCTATTTGAGGCCACATATCTTCCAAATAAATGACTCCATCTGGGACGCTGTCTTGAGTTATTGAAGCAAAACCTCGATGAGTGAGGAAAAGCCCTGCAATAAAAGAAGCCACTTTCGCCTCGTCATCGTAGCCTTCCGGGACAGAACCAAAGGTTTGTTCTAAAATTGGTTTCAACGATTCCATGACCACCAAAACAGGAACCTTTGACGAACCTGAATCAATACAAGAGGACCTCAACGCTTGCCAGCAGCGTTTGATATCGCCTTCAAGATCTTCGTTGTGCATACGTCCCCCGACATCGGAAAGGTACTCTTGCAGTTCTGCTTCGTGTGCGAGTCGATTTTCCTCTCTTAGGCGAAGCGATTCGGCGTCGTCAGAAGCATCCTTGAATGCTGAAAGTAATTCTACCAAAGTCACAGGTCGACCTTCATCACGCCGAACACGGTTCTCTAACAAATCCGGAAGGAATTCATCAGCAGTGCCTTGAAGAATGGAATTGGTGAAGAAAAAGTCTTCATCGTTGTAATCTGCTTCCCATCCGAATCCGAGACCATCGTCCCATTCGTCTTCCGTATCAATGTGTTGAACACGGTCAAACAAATCTTCTGCTTGGTGATGAAGAACTTCCCATGACATACGTATGAGACGGCCGCATGCTGGAAGGTCAAGGGTGGCTGCGTCTGATTTAACACGGCTAGTGAAGACTTTGAGAAAGTTCGACAGGTCAATGTTCCAAGCATCGAGCCCCTCGTCACGGACCAAGGAAAGAACAAGAGCGACGGAACGGTCAAATGGGTCAACGAGCGTTTGATGCTCTGCCTCTTCACGTTCTGCAATCGCCATTATTTTGTCACCGAACAGAGCTGCTTCTTGTGATTCTTCACCAGACGCCAACAATTGATCGATAACATCCTGCCTCAGGAACCATTTATCCAATCCAGACTGTTGTTCACTCATGTGTTCACCTCAAACTGTTTCTTCTTCAATGTCAGTCGATTCACTGGCGAACTCTTCTTCAGCCTCGGCAGCCTTGACTGCATGAGCGACCTCTGCGTATTCTTCGATATCTTCGGTCATATCCACAGTTCGTTCAGCAAGCGCTTCGAGCCCCGTTGTTGAATGCTCATCGGATTGAATGGTTGGCATGTGATTGAGCAGTCCACCAAGGCTGCCTGGTGTGGCCAAAGGCTCAGGTACGATTGGCATTTCATGCGTAGCTGCTGACGCTTCTTCGATACGAGAGTTGTTCTTTTCATTGTCCTTTTCAGCCTCAGCAAGGGCTCTTTCACCCAAAGCAATCGCCTTTTCACGGTCAAAGTCAACGATTCTTCTGCTGCAACCGTCTCCACCGTGCGTAATGCCGATGTGATGGTCTGCAAGCCGAAGTGAAACTTTGCGCAATGTGACCATGATGAACTGAGCACGCTTACTGCGTTCACGGCACATCAATGCAATGCGTTCAGCGTTATACCCATCGAGGTTCTGGTCGACTTCATCGAAGTAATAGAACGGACTTGGATCGTAATCTTGAATGGCGAAAATGAGTGCTAATGCGGCCATAGATTGCTCTCCACCAGACAATTGATGTCGAGTAACTTTAGCGGATTTGCCACGAGGCTGTGCCCAGAGTTCGAGACCACCTTTGAACGGTTCATCCTCATTTTCGAGGAACAGTTCTCCACGACCACCATCGCTTAGTGACTTGTAAGCGACCTTGAAGTTTTCATTGACCTTTTCCAAGACCTTGATCAAGCGTTCTTTGCGTTGTTCTTCGAGTTTTCCGGTAACATCAATGAGATGTTTTCGACGTTGCTGCAAGACCTTGAAATCACCTTTCATTTCAGAAAGTCTCGCTTCACAAGCATCGTATTGCTCGATAGCGAGCATGTTGACGGGGCCATGGAAATCGAGGCGACGCTGAAGTGCACGCTCATTTCGTTCAGCATCCCCTACGCTTGGTAGAGACACGCCTTCGGCAGCAGGCTCGATATTGTTTTCAGACATCTCGAGTCGATTTTCACGGATTGATTCATCTTTGAGTTGAAGCGCACGCCCCATCTCTTCAACCATACCTCGTCGAGAACGAGCATCAAGGGCTTTTTGTTGGAGTTTGACTTGAAGACTGGTTCGTTCTTCGATAAGTTCCAACCGTTCGTCCTCAAGTCCTTGGTTTTCTTCAAGGTACTGAGAACGCTCCTCTTCCTTTGCCCTCAAATCTATAGAATCAGTGGCAACGCCTGCTTGCAGGGTGTCAATTCGCTCACTTCGAGTGATTGCATTGCCCTCAAGCAACAGGATGCGTTTGTTAATTTCATCAACTCTATTTTTCAAAAGTGATTGGTGGTTCGCATCGCCGTTGAGTGAAATTTGTGCTTGTGCTTTCGTACTTTCAGCCTCAATACGTTTCACCTTCGATGCATGTAGGCGGTCTTTGAGGTGAACTGGACTGGCTTCTTCGAGTTGGTTTTGAGCAGTAGAGCGCACTTCATTCATTGCAGCGAGGTGTTGTTGTGCACCGTCAAGTTCACGCAATTTCGTTGAACCTTCCAGCCGTAATTCACCGAGTCGCTTCTCAAGTGTGGCAACATTACCAAGAGCGGTGATGTGATTACTTTTCACTTGCTTGTGCTCAGCTCTCCATTCTTGGAAACGAACCGCGTGTTCTCCATCGGTAAGATCATTGATTTTCGAACGAAGTTCAGATTGAACTCTTCGAGCGTCTGCGAGAGCCCCGTTGACAATATCCGACATTGTTCGGAATCGTTCCACATCGGATGAGAGGGTTTCAACTTCGCTGGCGCCCTGAATATTTCCTCCGAAGGCGACCATGGATTTTCTCTTCGACCCACCAACCATTGCTCCACCGGCTTCGGTAACATCTCCTCGAAGCGTTACGAGTCGTACACCGCCCATGTTGGCACGGGCTGTAGACATGTTGTCGACAATCAATGTGTTCCGGAGAACAAAGCGCACTGCGACATCAATTCGAGGATCATAATCCAATAATTCACTGGCGAAACCGATCACACCAGGTTTACGAGAAACCATCAACGCCTTACCTGCTGCTCGTGATTGAGTGAGTTTGTTTAACGGCAAAAAGGTTGCCCGTCCTGCCTTATTTTGTGACAACCATTGAATGGCGCGTGCTGCATCTTCATCGCTATCAACAACAACGGAAGTCATTCCACCGCCGACGGCAGTAGCAAGTGCATCGTTGTGAGAAGGGTCTCTCGGTTGACAGAGTTCTGCCACAGTACCGATGACTCCTCGGAGTTCGCCGCGGTCTCTTGCGGCCATAATAGCGGCTGCACCACCGGCCATACCCCTCGCACCACTCTTGTTTTCCAACTCGTTCTTTGCAGTGTTGAGGCGCCGTTCTGTTTCCCGAAGACGGGTTTCAATCGACTGGGATTCCTCAAGTAATTTCGCTTCTGAACGTTGCGCAGTGAGTAGTTTTTCGGCAAGTTGTTTGCGGTTCTGGTCAGGAGCGTTTGCTCCGAGTTCTTCACCAACGAGTTCAGACTCACCCAATGCGAGACGAGCGGTTTCCGCTGCTTCCTGAGAGGCAGATATTTGTTCATCGAGCATTTCTGCTTGTGTAGCGACTCGATTCACCTCTTCTTGAGCGAGATTAAGGGCTGCGGTAGCTGATTCAGTATCGGATATTGCTTTCGAAAGAGCACGTGAAAGTTCAGCATTAGCGGTGCCGGATGATTCGAGCAACTCTTGCACCTCCGACTCTTCTTTCTTAGCCTCAGCAAGCGCTTTCTCTGAATCTTCGAGGTCAGTGCGAGCGTTCGCTAATCCTTGCTTGAATTCATCGAGAGAATCGACAGCCTGTTGCAGAGATGAAGCTAAATCAACCAATTCTGCTTTATCCTCAATGTCTTTTTCTTCAGCCTCGTCGATACGGTCTCCGCTGGTTGCAATCCTGATTTGGAGTTGGTTAATAGCGGCAAGAAGGCCATTTGAATCGCCTCCCATGAGGTCTTCAATTTGCTTCTGCAGCACACCGATTTGGTCTTCTAATCCGAGAAGAACTTGAGCGCCTTCCTTAACTTCTGCCTCCATCTGTGTGGCTTCACCTTCGATACGAGAGCGTTCTTCAACCATATAGGTGCGTTCTGAAATTTGACTTGCTAACTTGGATTGAGCGGAAACGATTCGAGCTGTTTGGAGTTCTTTAACCAAATCTTGAACTTTGAGTGCTAGGTTTTTTTCCTTGGTCAAATCACGTAGCCGAACTTTTTGTTCTTCCTCAAGTAACCCAATCCGTTCAATATATCCCTCAACCATTTCTTTTTGGCGTTCAGCCTTTCGAATCTCATCATCGTAAGAAGTGACTCCAGCAACGCCATCCAACACTTTTCTACGTTCCTTTGCGGTCATCTTGGCAAGTTTTGTAACGTCGCCTTGGAGAACAATATTGTAGCCATCTGGACGAGCATTCGCAGCACCAAGCAAACGGTGGAATGTTTTCTGACTGCTTTCCTCTCCATCGAGTAAGTAAGTTGTAACAATGTTGTTTGCTTTGGTGAGACGCACAGCGCGTGTCATTCGAACTTCATCTTGCTCAATCGGAAGTCTTCGGCGACCGTTGGTCAGCAATGGATTTGCAAAAACGAGCGTTACTTCACACGAGCGAGCAGGTTTCGAATTCTTGCCGCCGTTGAAAATGAGGTCTTTGGCGTTTTGAGCGCGTATCACCTTGTTACTCCGGGGTCCAAGAACGAATTGTATGGCGTCACCACAATTCGATTTCCCTGATCCATTCGGACCGGTAATGGCTGTAAATCCTCGGTCAAGTGGGACGGTAATTTCACCCTTGAACGATTTGAAGTTTGAAATTTCCAGTGCTTGAAGATACATCCCTATCCCTCTAATCGAAGTATGTTGCCTCGACCTTATCCGCGACACCCATCCCCCACGGGTCTTAAACAATGCGAGTGATGAAGGGTCAGTCACGCGCTTTTGACCACAGTAAGTCGGAAGCCGAAGAGGCGTATTTTCGTCTGAAAAATGTGATAAAAAGAATCACAGTGTGCCGGTTTGGTTGCAATCGTCGCAACCACCACCTTTGCAATATGGACATGTTGCTAAAACCTTGATACTTTTGGAAGCAGTTCGACGCATGTGCAATTGTGAATCTTTCTTGAGCAAACGCGAGCGAGAAATTCGTTGCGTCGCACCACTTCGTGAATTGAGTGACATTTTGACCGAGCCAAAGGTTCCACGGAATGTATCGGCTACGACTCTTCTCTTGTTCAATCGATCACGAGCCTGTTCGATGCCCTCTGCTTCCCAGTATTTTGGACCCGCCATGAGGAAAGAGCCGATGGCAGCCATGATGCATTGGACGATGAACGGTGAAACTGCAAAAGGAATCAATTCAGCAATTCCTGTCGAACTCGCAGCTCTGGGTAAAAATTCGAGTCGATCTAATACTGCGAGGCTAAAAAGAACAGCACCTGTTCCGAAAAGAATGTGATACCGGCGTTGACTACGTCGGCCAACTCGCGTAAATCCGACTCGCCCATAGAGCAAAACGAATAATCCAAGACAGAGGAACAGAATATCGATACCGTCCCATATCCCGGTTGCCTGGAGACAGTACGATTCATCTCCGTTAGCAATTTCCGCCTCGATCGTTGGAATTGCACAATGCGGCTCAAACATCCGAGTGATGACCATTTTCGAATCAGGAGCACCTTCTATGAAATAAGGAGCCATTTTACCCATGCCAGCATTTCCAATCGAAAAGCCTGCAAGTGAGATTCCAAAGAGGATGCCGACGAGGTCACGAATACTCGCCATGACACCTGTAGAACTGGACCGGACATAGCCGTTTCGCTGCCGATGGGGTGAAATGTGTCACCATGCACCCAACACCAAGGAGGGCGCTGAATGGCGAAGATTGTCATCATTGGAAGTGGGATTGCGGGATTATTTGCTGCTTTACGCTTGGCCGATGCAGGTCATACGGTGACCGTTATCACCAAGCAACGGCCTATCGATTCATCCACAAATTGGGCTCAAGGCGGAATTGCTGCGATTCTGGACAAAACAGACGGAATCGGCTTGGAATCTCACATCAAAGACACACTTACCAGCGGCGACGGTTTATGCGACGAGCAGGTGGTTCGGAGTGTCATTGAGGAGTCTGGTGAACGCATTCGTGACCTACTCAATATTGGAGTTCAATTTGAGACAGATGAAAACGGAGAGTTCCATTATGCCAAAGAGGGTGGACACTCGGAACGCAGAATCCTCCATGCTAAAGATGCAACAGGAAAAGAGATTGAGCGGGCATTAAATGACGCTGCGAGCACGCATAACAACATCATACTCAAACCGAATACACTGGCGATGGATTTAATTCAACGGGAACACCAAAACCCCGAGAAAGGAATCGCAGGTGTATGGTGTCTCGACCAAGAAAAGAATTCGGTGTTCACGGAGCCTGCCGACGTACTGATGCTCGCTACGGGCGGCGTAGGGCAGTTATGGTCGCAAACGACCAACCCCCCTGTCGCCACTGGTGATGGCCTAGCAATGGCATACAGAGCAGGTGCTGCGGTCCAGGATTTGGCGTTCATTCAATTCCATCCCACAGCATTAGCCATTGACTCTGACCGCCCTTTCCTCATCACAGAGGCTGTTCGTGGCGAAGGTGGCGTAATATTGGACAATCAAGGATTTAGCTTATGGCAAACCGATATGAAAAGCCAAAAGGATTCCTTATTGTTGCCTCATTCCTATTCATTCACACTCAAACATTCACCGCTTGGCTCGATGGCTACACGAGACATTGTCGCTCGAGCAATTGACCAACGGTTGAAAGAAACAGGAGAAAACCATGTTTGTCTGGTCACATCCCACTTAAACCAAGAACATCTTGTAGACCATTTCCCAACTGTTCAAGAACGCCTCGATCGTCATGGTTTGAAATTAGGAAGAGACCCACTTCCGGTCTCCCCCGCAGCACATTACATCGTAGGTGGATTGGCAGTCGACGAATTCGGCCGCCCGCACAGCAGAGAATCAGGGAAACCCTTACCCCACCTCTATGCCATCGGAGAAGTTGCCTGTACAGGAATGCATGGCGCAAACCGATTAGCATCAAACAGTCTCCTTGAGGCGGTAGTTTACGCCGCACGGGCTGCGAACCACATTATCGGTTCAGAACCAGAAAGCCTTGATGCTCCGTTACCGGAATGGCGTGCAGATGGGCTTGAAGACCTAACTGAACACGTATCCGTAGCCAACGACCGAGAAGCCCTAACCAACACGATGTCAAGAGAAGTCGGCATCGTTCGAAGATTCAATCGACTCCACAGGGCGAAACGTCGATTGCAATTGCTTAGCAAGGAGGTGGACTACATCTGGAGAAGCGCCTTACCTTCCCGTGAAATTGTCGAATTACGAAACCTCATCCTCGTGGGACAACTGGTCACCGAAGATTCACTCGCCAGACAAGAAAACCGTGGCCTTCACTTCAACACAGACCTTATTCAGCGTGAAGAGCAGTAACCATCGCTACCAACATTTGATTGAGTGGAGTGGCAAGTCCTGCACGTTCGCCACGTTCGACAATTGCTTGATTGAGCACTGAGATCTCGGTTTTCCTGCCGCTGCGAAGGTCCTGCAACATGCTGCACATGTTGCTCGAAGTTGCCACAAGAACATGGCGAAGTTGCTCTTCCAATTCCGAATTAGAGGGCAGGGAAACTCGTTCTTGGCGAGCGACAGCAGCACCCTCTAACATGGTCGAAAAGGCCGATGAAAAAAGGTCCGGACGTAGCAATTCACCGTTTTCGACGCCTGCGAGAGCTGCAATTGGATTGATGGCAATGTTGAGCAATACTTTGCGCCAAACGGTGGCGATTCCATCGGAAGACCATTCAGGGCATAGTCCAGCGTGCTGAAGGGCATCCAATAGGGGTTGAGCCTCAGATTGCCCAGGCCCACCAGGCAACGCTCCAATCATCGTTTCCCCTTTCCCAGCCCAGTGAACAGTTCCGGCAGAAGGCCTCCAAGCCCCGTGCGTGGAAGTTGCTGCAAAAACGCGATGGGGGCCAAGGACCTCTTGGCATCTCTCAGCGTGACCCAAACCGTTGCTCAAGCACAAAGCATAGCCATCAGAAGTGAGCAGCTTACGAGCAAGAGATGCCAGAGAGAGAATCTGGTCGGCTTTTCCAGTCAAAAGAACATAGTCAATCGACCCAAAAGCCTCCGGTGGCAAACCAACTTCGTCGAGAGAGAAGAAAACATCAGCATTGGATACAAAGTGTTCAGATTCACCTTCAAGGTGAAGTCCTTCTGCAGCCATGTGAGCACCGTGTGTGCCGCGCCCATGAATTAGCATTTCAACGCCATCGACTCGGGAGAGTAACGCAGCATAGAGTGAGCCAAGCGAACCTGACCCAAGAATGGCTACACGCATAACAAGACCTCAGACGTAACTCGCCAAATGAATCACAAGTGAATCATCTTGATGTTCGAACCAGAGCGTTGAAAGCGTCGAATCTGATGGGGCAAATTCAAACGAATTCCATCCATTGGAAAGTGAACTCACTGAGCGTACAGTCGTCCACTGATCCCCATTGCCTTGATAATTAATTTGAACAGGTATGCTTTGGTTACTTGAACTATAGAAAGAAAAGTTGGCTCCCTGCGATTGCAACAAGGTGCCGTTATAGGCAGCCATCCACATATTTGACCACATCCGATGAGATGTGTTGTATCTTTGGAAAATCAACTCTGGCCCTTCCTCAACGGTAAAGTTAAATTTCGGTTCGACTGAAAGTTGCGGTGAACAAACATGCATGCTCGTACCGTCTGACATCCGAACTGTGAGTGATTGATTTTCCCCTTGAACCGCCGGAATGTTCGAGATTTTACGTACATCTAAATCCCAAATCCATTCACCCGTCATGGGTTTTGGAGGTATGGACAACGATGGGTTAAGTGGGCAAACATCATCAATCGAACTTAGTGCACCGCTCGAATTCAATTCAAAGCCCCAACCAAGTTGTGCTTCACTGGTGATATTCCAGCCCTGAGGCGGTACGACTGCAATCAACGGCAGTTCCGGCATTCCTCCATCGAACAACTCGTCGTTCAACCGAATCGTGTTCAATTCAGATGTTCGGAGAACTACCGGATCTAAGCCCCTCAAGCAGACTTGCTCTGGAGCAGAATCGTAGTGTGCTTCGAGATTGTTTTGACCTTCAATCCATTGCAAACGAGATTGAATCTCCAACGATTGGTCTGCATTTGGAAAACTCACATTCAACTGTTCGTCAGAAAACGATTCAATGGATATACAACGCTTGAGTTCGCCTTCAGAAAGTACAACCTCCCAAGGTGAATCGGGATAGAAAGAAAGGTCGGGATGAACCGATACAGGAAGATGATTATACATGTCATCCGCAAGTGTGAGGAGAGAAAAATTAGTCAGAGAAGGTGAATGAGTCATATCTGTCCAAGTGAGGTTGAGAACGACCGTTGTATGAGTTCGAGGTGGTAAAACACTGCCGCATCCGAATCCATCGATGGACAAATCCTCTTCTCCATCGCATTCCCAAACTTTCGCCCAATTCTCAAGTCCATCGGCGAATTGATCATAATCAACTGCCCAGTCTCTGTTTACGGAAGATGGGTTGATGACATGCAGGGATATCTTAGCGTTCCAGCGTTCGTCGACTTCCTCCGCACTGAAAATAGTCTTCATATCAAACACGATGGCGGTGTTCCAATCGTCATCTCTATCAAATGGAACTTGACTCGGGAGGGCGAACAAAACGGCAACAAGCATTACAATTCCAATGTTTTTCATTGAGGTTAAATCAAGGCCTTTTGACTCGTTGAGGAGAACGGGAGAGGTACGGTCTGCCCCCATAAACAGCAACAAGGGCAGAATGAGAGTCAAGACGAGGATCCAAATTGTAAAACCATTGAAGGCGTTGAATATCCAAGCAAAGGCAAGAATGAGGAAGAACAAAAACATTTGATTTGAACTACTGCGAGCCTCCATGTGTCCTGAACGTGCGACCATTATTCGACCGCCAGGGAATGTAGGAATTGGAAGCAAAGAAATCCATCCGAAGAAGGTGAGAAGAGCACCAGCTTTGACAAATGGATGAGACCAGATGAGGCGAGTGAGATAATCATCAAGCAGCCATTGGCCCAATATCTCAATGATAAACGGGCCTTCAGCAATATTCTGCGCCTGTGTAATCTCCACATAGTCTGGGGTCAACCATAAACCGATTGCCCAAAGTGCAAGCCCCAAAGAAATCAAAGATGCTGGAACCGAAATGGCCACCCAACCTAACACTTTTCGATCCTCCCAAAGTCTTGCATCCATTCGAGGTAAAGTGGGTATAAGGAAGAGGCCAAAGGGCCAAATCAAGGCAGTTTGGGAGAATAAGCCAAGACTCCACAGCGCTATAGTGGGTTCTGGAATTGGGGTAATATGTCCAACTCGATGGTTGAAATGTGACGCTGTACGCTTTTGAATGAGTGAAGCAATGAAAATACAAACAAGAACTGGGAGCGTATAGCCAATTAGGACATCCAAAAAAGACGATTCAAAAAACCAACCACCAGTTGGTCGAGAACCTTCCATCCAATACGCACCGGCAAGGGTGAGCGTCAGTGCAGAAACCGACCACATCATGAGGGTCAATTTGGAAGAGGGGAAAGGTCGCTCTGGAAGCGGAATCATTTGAATAATCCATTCATCTGTACGAGAAATTTTGGCTGCCCAACCTAATTTTTGGAAGTATCTATTCGCTTCAACCAGGGATTCATTCACATCTTTTCCTTCTTTAGGAGAAACAACCCAAGTGGGTAAAAATCCGCCAGACATATGCGATGCGACGTAGAAATACCGGCGTAGGATTGTTGCAAGAAGGTCGTGCTGCTTCCAGTCTTCGCGGTGACGAGGCATCGATTCAGGAGATGAATCGTCTGCAGTCAAGTCATCCGTGTCACTTGGCATACTTTCTCCTCAAACCTTTGTAATCCTGCTTCCCCTTTGAAGGAATCCCTCACCCTCTTCAGGCAAGAGAAAAAATCACTTGTTCTTGAAACGCTTGAGACGGAAGGTTTCTTCACGTTCCATCTCTTCAAGTCGAAGTTGAATGAACACTCGTGCCTCTTCCAATTCTGGAATAACTTTGTACTCCAAAGCGTTCACACGGCGCTTGGTTGCTTCGATTTCCTGCAGCAAGCGCTTCAGTGTTGCTTCCATCTCGGATGCCTTGACAATCTTCTCAATGAGGTTTCCAAAGGATTCACCTGCTTCATCGATGTATGGAGACGAACCAATGAAACCGACTCCACGTTCCTTGAACGTTGATTTGAGGTTGGTTCCACTGACGCTCGGGACGACGACACCCATGATGTTGCGTCGCTCGACTTCAACTTCGGGATGACCGGTGTTCGCAATGGCTGCAGCGCGGACTGCCAATCCACCTTCGATAGCGTTCGCAAGATCGATGCGTTGTTTTGCCATACGGTAAGTAGCGGTTAAGTCACGCTTTGCTTCAATCATGTCCGAGAGCAATGAACGGAACTCGTGAAACAATCCGTCTCTCTTCATCTTAAGCAATTTGTAACCGTTCTTGGTTTGCTTAATTCTCCCTTTGAGTTTAATCAACTCACTTCGGGTTGGTTTGATGTCGAGTGCCATGTTCTTTCACCTCCTTTTTTATCGAAATATTGAGTTCAAGCCTTGTTCTCAGGGTGGTACTTGTCAATCCATTTCTGGTCGAGACGAACGAGGTACTTTGTGTCAATAGCAGACATGAGATTCCAGCACAAGTCGAGGGTTTCTTCGATTGAGCGGTCTTCGTCACGGGTTTGGCGAAGGAACTTGTCCTCGAAAACTCCTGAGAAGTCAAGAAGTTGCTTGTCACGCTCATTCAATGCATCTTCACCAACAATGGCGACAAGTCCACGAAGTTCACGGCCTTGTGCATATGCTGCATACATTTGGTCAGAAACCGACTTGTGGTCTTCACGAGTGGTCTTCTCACCAATACATGAACCCATCAATCGAGAGAGAGATGGAAGAACGTTGATCGGCGGATAGATACCTTGTTGGTGCAATTCACGTGAAATAACAATTTGTCCTTCGGTGATGTATCCTGACAAGTCAGGAATTGGGTGCGTGATATCGTCACCTGGCATGGTTAGAATTGGGAATTGAGTGATTGAACCTTTCTTGTTCTTGATAATTCCAGCACGTTCGTAGAGCATAGCCAAATCTGTGTACATGTAACCAGGGTAACCACGTCGTCCAGGAACTTCTTCACGAGCAGCACCAATTTGACGAAGAGCGTCACAGTAGTTGGTCATGTCCGTATAGATAACCAGAACGTGGTAATCTTTCTCGAAAGCAAGGTATTCTGCAGCAGTCAAAGCCAGACGAGGCGTAATGATACGCTCGACAGCTGGGTCGTCAGCAAGGTTAACGAACAGAACAGCATTTTCAAGAGCACCTGTTCGCTCCAAATCAGAACGGAAGAAATTGTATTCTTCAGCGGTGATACCCATTGCACAGAAAACAACAATAAATTCTTCATCAGAATCCTTGAGTTTCGCTTGTCGGGCAATTTGCAGTGCGATGTCGTTGTGAGGAAGACCAGATGCAGAGAAAATCGGCAACTTTTGTCCACGGACAAGACTCGTACAAAGGTCAATTGCAGAGACACCAGTTTGAATGAAATCGTTTGGACTCTGTCGACTGTATGGGTTGATAGCAGCACCAATGATGTCTGCCTTTTCTTCTGCAACAATCTCTGGTCCGCCGTCACGAGGACGTCCAGCACCATCGAGAATTCGACCGACGAGATCAGTACTCACTGGGAGTTTGAAGACATCACCCATGAAAGTGACACCAGATTCTCGGTCAATCTTGGAGGTTCCTTCGAAAACTTGGACGATAACAAGGTCATCGGAAGTATCGAGAACTTGTCCGTTCTTGATGGTCCCGTTGGAAAGTCGTAGGGTCACGATTTCTCCAAAAGCAACAGGTTCAGTTTTGTTCAAAAAGACCAGAGGTCCTTTCACGTCAGTAATGGTTCGGTATTCTTTTCCAGTCATGATATTCCTCTCCTCAGTTTTCCTCCACCGTATCGGCGATTTCATCGGTCATTTTCTTGACCATTCCGTCAATGATGTCGATGTATCCCGTTTCGAAGCGACCACGCATGAGGTCGGAACGAGCTGGAACGTTGACAACATCGTTGAGTAGAGCGCCGCCTGCCATGGCAGACTTTGCAGCATCTTGGAACGATAGAATGGCTTTGGCCATTTGGTATTGTAGATGAATGTCACAGTAAGCGTCAACTTCGTGGAAACCGTTCTGTTGCAAGAAGAATTCACGAATCATACGTGCGACTTCAAGCGTGAGTTGTTGGTCAGTAGGCAGAGCATCGGAACCAACAAGTTGGACAATTTCTTGCAATTCGGACTCAATCTGAAGCAAACCACTGATTTGAGTTCTGATTTCAGGGAAATCTTGAGCGATGTTATCTCGGAACCATTGATCCAAACTTTGTGGGTACAATGAATACGAGTTCAACCAGTTGATTGCAGGGAAGTGGCGTTGACGAGCAAGACCAGCATCTAATCCCCAGAAAACCTTGACAATTCGAAGTGTTCCTTGAGAAACAGGCTCGGAAATGTCTCCACCAGGTGGCGAAACTGCACCGATAACGGTAACAGAGCCGTCATCGCCGTTTAGTGTCTCAACACGGCCAGCACGTTCGTAGAACTCAGCAATACGAGATGAAAGGTAAGCAGGGTATCCTTCTTCACCAGGCATCTCTTCAAGACGAGATGAGATTTCACGCATTGCTTCTGCCCAGCGAGAAGTTGAGTCAGCCATCAAAGCGACGTCATAACCCATGTCTCGGAAGTATTCTGCAATGGTAATTCCAGTGTACACAGATGCTTCACGAGCAGCCACTGGCATGTTTGAAGTGTTTGCAATCATGACGGTTCGTTCCATCAATGGTTTTCCGGTGTTCGGATCAATCAAGTGAGGGAATTCATCCAGCACTTCAGTCATTTCATTTCCACGCTCACCGCATCCGATGTAAACAACAAGTTGAGCATCGGAATACTTTGCGAGTGATTGTTGGGTGACGGTCTTTCCGGAACCGAACGGCCCAGGAATTCCAGCTGCTCCACCCTTAGCAAGTGGGAATAAGAAATCGAGGATTCTCATACCGGTGATAAGAGGGGTTTCAGGTGCATACTTCTGTTGGAAAGGTCGTGGAGTTCGAACAGGCCACTTTTGCATCATCTGCATTTCAGTACCGTTTTCGAGCACACAAACGGTTTGAGTGACGTTGAAATCACCGGATTCTATCGATTTTACAACACCACTGGCGGTAGGAGGAACCATGATTTTGTGAACGATTGTTTCGGTTTCTTGAACATGGCCGATAACTTGTCCGCCGACGACGGAATCACCGACTGCGACTTGAGGCTCAAAGGTCCAAATTTTCTCAAGGTCAAAAGCATCTGCGTCAACACCACGGGTGATGAAAACGCCCATTTCCTCTTCCAGGGTAGGAAGAGGTCGTTGGATACCGTCGTAAATCTGAGTCAAGAGACCTGGTCCCAAAGAAACAGAAAGAGTCTCTTGAGTATTCAACACTGGTTCACCAGGACGAATACCAGAGGTATCTTCGTAGACTTGGATAACAGACTTGTCACCGTGCAGTTCAATCACTTCGCCCATCAGACCTTCTTCGCCTACGCGAACAACGTCGTACATTGCGGCTTTCATACCAGTTGCAGTTACAACCGGCCCGGATATTCGGTAAATTACTCCTTCATTGCTCATTTTTATTTCCTCCATTTGGTTTGGAATCTTACTTCCACAGGTCGACTCCTATAGCCTTGCGAATTGTGTCTCGCAAGGTGGTGTCTTCTTCCGTACCGATACCAAGAACGGTAGGAGAGACGGATGCCGAGAGTTGGTCACGAAGACGCTCTGGCAGCGTTGATAGGATTGTGGAGTCGACCACAACAATCCCAACGCTCTTTGAATTGAGTAGAGATTTGAAGACGGAAATCATTTCCTCTTCGCCTTCTGGGTTAAACAGGGAATCAATACCTGCAAGCTGGAAGCCAAGGGTGAATTCTGGTGTTCCGACTATTGCAATATCCATTCTTTTCACCTCACAATATGTGTGCTTCGATTACTTCATTCGAAAGACCTGCTAAACGGCCACGTACGATAAAGCGCAAGTCATTCACTTCTTGGACCTTCATGGCCACATAGTGGATCACTGGTAATGCTGAGACTGGGTGGAGATAGCTCATGCGCTTCATGATGTTGTGTTCGCGTTCTTTGAACCAAGTAACAACTGGGTCCAGACTGTTCATCTCTTTCGATTGAGAAAGAGCTGCTTCAAATGCTGGGAAATCAAAACGGTTGGAACCTCGTAGCAGAGCCATAGCAGCCTCTTGGCCGCCAGCCGCAATCGAGGAGAATGCACGCCGTGGAATAAGTCGTCCGCCAGGAATAAGCATCGATACAACATCCTCAAAGGAGATACCGACATGTTCCGCTTCAAGTATATTCACGAGATTTCGGTGGTCGATTTCCGCGCCAATAAGTTCCTTGAGGAATCGACTGACTGGACTGTTTCCACCAATTGAGTTCAATGCGTGTTTGAAATAATGGCGGTCAAGCGCATCCTCGTAATCGCTCAAGCGACCGTCTTCTGAAACGGCGTTCAAATCAGAGCCAAACGATTTACGGCGCATCTGAACAACTGCGGAGCGCAAATCATCTGAGTTCTCGATAATCTTCAACCAAGGAGTGTTAATGTCGTTCAACTCAGGGAGAATTGAATGAGCCACTTTTTCGAGTTCGACTTGATTGACGACTGAACGAAGTACGACCTTTGCGTTGTAGTACTCAAATCTCGAGGTGTACGTCTCAACTATGCCACGGATTTTACCGCTGCAGAGAGAAAGCATCTTTTCGAGTTCATGCTCTAAGTTGTGGGTTAATGCTGCTTCAACCAAATCTCCGCCAGACATTTGACCTGCATAGAGGTCTATTTCAGAGCGGTAACCGATCTCTCCGACTGCAACAGTCAGTTGTTCGGGTGATTGGCTGATGAGTTGGCGTAGCCTGGCACGGTCCGCAAGTTTCTGCCGGCGTGATTTAGCACGAGCAGCAACATAAGGTGTGTTTCCAAGCATTACCATCATTATCCCTCAGTCAAAAAGTATTGAATTAATTTCAGCGAGTTGATCGTTCCAAGAAGATTCAAGGAGTGTATCAAAGCGCATGTCGTACGATACCGAACCATCGGGTGATTCGAGAACAAAGCCTCCGAGCCCGTCAATTGCGTCACCAACCTTTCGCTTCCCAGCAAGTTCTGAGAGAGCTTTACGGTCAATTTCAACTGGACGGACCGAGTAGTCATCGCCACCAATCTTGTCAGCCTTTGCCATCAGAGACTTGAGCAGACTTGCTCGTCCTGAGAGTTTTGGGCTTCCAAGAGTGTCACTGGCCGATTGTAAGGTCTCATCGAGTACCTTTCGTCGAGCAATGAGTATTTCTTTCTGGTTCGCTTGGCGAGCGCTAGCTACGACTTCACGGGCAATTTGAGTTGCTTCACGTTCAGTACGGCTGGATGCTTCCGAGCGGATGGCGTCAGATTTTGAGGTTGCTTCAGCAAGTATTGCCTTTGCTTCCTCATTAGCTGCTTTTACCATAGCTGAGGCCTCAGCCTCAGCAGATTTTGCGATGTCCTTTGCGAGTGTTTCAAGCGTCATAGTGATTTCTCCTTGTTAATTTCAATTGGCCAGCGAACCGGCCCTTCCATCATTGATGCCCCTCATCCTTGTAGGAAAAGTGGCAGTGCACCGAGAATGACGATAGATTCAGGCAAAGCAGTGAAAATCAATGCTTGGCTGAACTTGCTTCCGTCTTCTGCGAGCATACCGACAGCTGCGCTGCCGATTGCGGATTGTGACCATCCAGCACCGATTGCGGCGAGCCCGAGGGCGATACCGTGTCCGATTGCTGTGTAACCGTCACCATCACTGGCTGATGTTGCGTCTGCTGCTGCTGCTCCTTGAGCAACCAAAGTGATGGCTGCGAGTAGGATCAATGTTCTTAGGCTCGTTTTTAGGGTGTTTGCGTTCATATTTGCTACCTCCGATTTTTTTAGTGTCCGTGGACTATGATTGACCCTCAACGTGGAGGGAACGGCCACCGAGCGGTGCGAATGCACGGCCG
>ENA-ORDA01000041-ORDA01000041.1-marine-metagenome-genome-assembly--contig:-NODE-41-length-122304-cov-4.512064_pt1 | contig 122304 bp, 93 predicted proteins | sample MGYA00237778_ERZ508506 | MGnify/ENA primary metagenome ERZ508506 (study PRJEB26177, sample SAMN06267891) | marine metagenome | isolation source: Monterey Bay, California, USA | place: Pacific...
TGAGTTGCCCCTTGATGTTCAGGGTGTTCATTTCCGCCAAGACGGGGTAGGCGCTTTCCTTGTAGCGATTGGATTGGCACCATGGTCGTTCAGCCATGAGGTTCTGGATGAGCTTGAATCTCTTGGATCGAATGGCCCGCATGGCATCATGGGTTTCATCCATTTTATCGCGAGCTGCAAAAATGTGCCTGCGTTTTTTTATATCTTCACTGAATAAACTTTTCCCGTGTAAAGGAACGGGTGCTTTGACTCCGGCAACTTCCAGCACGGTGGCACAAATATCGATCGACATGACTAAATCGCTTGATACCTGTCCAGGTTTTACTTTGTCTGGCCAGCGCATGATCATGGGCACCTGACAACTCCCGTGTGAAAAGACGGAGGCCTTGCCATCGCGACCATGATCGGGCGCGAAAATCACGAGCGTGTTGTCATCGATTCCGAGTTCCTCAAGCTTCCGGAAAATTGCCCCAAGCGAATCATCGATCCACGCTTCACCCGCGACATTGCTGTCAGGATCGAAACCTTTTTCCGTGATCGTTTTAAGAAGCTCTTTACGAGGTGTCATGACCTCGGGAAGACTTTGAACTTCCCCTTCTCCCGTAACGAGCGGATGGTCCATAGACTTTCTCCATGACCGATCCGGCCCGTGCAGCAGGGTGCTACAAAGATGAAGATAAAAGGGACCGTCCTTGTTCTCTTCAATAAACTCCAGAGCAGCCACCGTCGTCCACTCCGGGTTATGCTGGGAATAGGGCGAAGGGGTATTGCTCGGGTAGACATTCTTAGCCCATGAAAATCCGAGTTCCTTGAGGTAGCGACGCATCCAGCGTTCGTTGTGTTTGAACTGAGCCGAGGTTTCTGGCCCGGGCTTCGCGTTTTTAGGAATGTTGATCCACTTGTCTTTCCCTTTGTAGAACTCCGGAAAATCCAAACTGGAAGTGAGGTGGTATTTCCCAACAAACCCGGTGGTATAGCCGGCCTCACGGAGAATATTTCCAACGTTCATCTTGTCGCGTTCCAGAGCGACATTGAAATTGGGAAGCCCCTGATTCTCTTTGCCGCCGACCGCGTCGGCGTAGAGTTTACTATGCGAATTACCAGCGAAGCGACCGGTCAGAAAACTGTATCGGGACGGGGTGCAAACCGAGCTACTAACGTAGGCACGGGTGAACTTCATCCCTTCCTCTGCCATGCGGTCCAGATTCGGCGTGTACGTATCGCCCCCGAATGCCGCGATGCTCGATGGGTTCTGATCATCAATCAGAAACATAATAATATTGGGGCGCTCTTCGTGAGCTGCGGTAGCAAGCATTGCCAACAAGAGGAGCAAAAATGTAAGATGAGTTTTCATGGTGAGATTGATCAAGTGACATGCGATCCACGCCGGACGGGTCATTTAGAGCATTCTGAAGATTGGCTGCTCTTCTTTGCTTTGCGCTCCTTCATGCGCTCAGCTTTCTTTTTTTCGCGGGCTGCCTTCTTCTCTTTGTTCGACATTTTTTGGGCGGGTGCACCACCCTCGGAATTCCAGCGTTTGGCCTGCTTGCTGACCGGATCGGCCATTTCATCGAGCCATGCGTTGTATTTGGCGGTGAGTTCGGAAACGACCTTCGGGTGTTTTGCCGCGAGGTCTGTTGTTTCGCTGAGGTCTTTTTTAAGATTGAAGAGCTCAATGCGCTTTTTCTCTGCAACAAGTTTCCAATTCCCGGAACGAATGGCCCACTTTCCTTTTTCACCCGCAGAGCTCCAATAAAATTCGTCGTGGAGTTTCTCGGTTTCACCTTTGAGGGCGGGCAGAATGCTTTTGCCATCCAGAGCTTTTTCCTTTGGCATGGGAAGGCCAGCGGCATCGAGAGCGGTGGCAAATAGATCAATCGACCACATAGGGACTTCGCACTTTTTTCCACCTTTCAATTGAGCCGGCCAAGACACAATGAAGGGGACATGAACCCCACCTTCGTAGTCCATCTGCTTGAAACCGCGAAGCGGGGCATTATTGGCGCTCATAGTCTTGGAACCGCCATTGTCTGTGAGAAAAATCAGAAGCGTGTTATCAAAGATGTTGTGTTTTTTCAGCGAGCTCACGATTTCCCCCACTCCCAGATCAAGATGTTTGATCATGGCCATAAGGGTGTCCCGTTTTTTGTTTCCGGTAACATTTTTTATATCTTCATCGGGAGCCTCCGGCGGAGAATGAACAGCGTTGTAAGCCACATAGAGAAAGAAAGACTCCTCTTTATGACGATTGATAAAGCCAACCGCTTCCTCGGTGATTCGAGTGGTAAGGTATCCTTCTTCTTTGATCGGCTTAAGCCCCCGATAAATAGGGTGGTCCATATCTGAATGATCAAAGTAGGGATGTGCTCCACGTCCCATAAATCCATAGAATTCATCAAAGCCTCGATTCATGGCATGGTATTCTTCAGTCAGTCCAAGATGCCACTTACCTAAGGCACCCGAGACGTAACCAGCTGGCTTTAGTCGCTGGGGAATAAACACCTCATCGAGCGGAACGCCCGAGCCACCTTCCCCCGCTGTATAAATTCCAAATCGTTGTTGATAGCGGCCTGTCATGAGTCCGGCACGAGTCGTCGAACACACGTGTCCACTGGTATAGCCTTGAGTGCATATAACGGACGAATGAGCAAGGGCATCGATATTCGGGGTCCTAACCTCTGGCGGAGAATGCGGATTGTAGCTGACGTCGGCATATCCCTGGTCATCTGTAAGAATGATGACGATGTTCGGTTTGTCTTCTGCCGAAATAATGGAAGGTATTCCGAACAAGCTGAAGACTAATGTATGTAGGATGTATCGAAGTCTCATGATTACTTTTGAAATTTAGTTGGATGGAGTGATATTAAAAAGATGGTCGATCTGTTCCCTGGTCAGAGCGGATCCGAAGAATGCTAGTTCGTCGATCCGTCCGTGCCAGAAGCCCGATCGCTGATTTCGCTTCCTGCCGTCGGACTTCCTAGGGGTTCCCCCGATACTGAAAGGCTTGTGAGCTTGTGATTGAAACCCATACAAAGGCTCTGAGGAAACGAGAGCTCCGTTTCTGTAAAGCCGCAAAGCCTCATTCGTCTTGACGACGGCAATATGCGTCCAGTCTTCGAGAGACAAGGGGGATGAATCCACTACTTGTAAAGATCGATCTTCATTGGCGAAAGTGAGACCTAAATGCCCATGATCACCAACAAGCCCCAAGCGAAATGTTTCGTCGCCCGAGAGATTCATGTCTGAGACAAGAACAGCATCCCTTGGAAAGGTCTTGGTGCGGATCCAAGCCATGATGGTGAACTCTGTTGGGAGTTCGAGGCTTGGAGAAATCTGTGCATACCCTCCCCTTCTGGGCCCCTCTAGACGAAGAGAAGAACCGATACGGCCCGGAGCGAATGGCTGGCGCCTCTTAACACATTTCACTACTGAGGCCGTATGTTTCCGGCCTTTGGAAGCATCCTTCAAGGTCTGGCCATCATCGATGACCGCCATGCGATAGTAGGCAAGCGGCAGGAGTTCACGAACCTTGCCACTGTAAGTTGGGTCCGGCTCATCGAGGTTTCTGAGGAATCGCTGAGCGTCTACGGAGATGCCGAGAGGAATAAACGTCGAGTGATCGATGCGGGTCGCTTGATTGGTGACCAGACGGACCGGATCGATCGAAGGGTCTTCTTCCTTGGGTCGCACTTCCACTTCGCCCTTGAAAACATGGACCTCACTGCTGCGTTCACCCACGACCTCAATCGCGAATTCCGTGCCAAAATCAACCACTTCAGCATCCGGGGTCTCCACGGTGAAGCCGATCCCCTCTGGCGGAACATTCGCAGCAAGGCGCCCTTCGTTTAAGATCATGAACCCAGGGCTATGAATTTCGAATGAAGCCGGTGCTTCAATCAGCACCTCGGCACCCGACTCAAAGGTAATTTCAACAAGACCTTCATCGAGTTGGTAGCTTCCGGCTCGCACCGCGCTTCCATTTCGGAAGTCAGATGAGACACCAAACAGTTCGAGACTGGCGGCCACATTTCCGGTCAGGGCACCGACTATTTCACCCGGTTTCATTTTGGAAGGCGTCCCCCACTGTGACCACAGTGCCACTCCGATTAACACCAATGCCGCGACCGCGGCTAATGGTTTCCATAAACTAAAGAAGTTCGAAGAAACCTCGGATTCTTCTGGAGGCTTGGGCATCTGTAACTCACTCAAAACACCGTGTTCCCAGGCAAGCATGGTGTGAATCTGACAGTATTCGAGGTAGTATTGTTTTGCCTCAGGATGCTGGCCCATGATCTCCATGAACCGGCGGCTATGTTCTGGCGACAGCTCACCTTCCGTCAATTCCATCAGGAGAGGCTCCAGTTTCTTTTTCTCGTCCTCCGTCATACTGCTTTCTCCCGACGTTCGCGTTTGACGCACTCGATCAAAGCGGCGCGTGCTCTAAAAAGGGCCTGCTTGATTGAGTTTTCTGACTGCCCGCTTTGGGCAGCGATGGATTTCACAGTCGCGCCTTCGGTATATCGACGGCGGATAAGTTCCTGATACCGCTCGTTGAGTTTTTCGATACAGTTGCTCAGAAGCCGTTGTTTTTCCTCCTGTCGCTCGCAAAGCTGCTCCGCGTCTTCGGCAATCTCTTGCAAGAAGCCATCGTCGAATACAAGGCGATCCCGGGTCAGTCTTTGGCGATGAGCCATAACCTGGAAGTAAGCGACTTTGAGCATCCAAGCGCCGAAGTTCGAGCCGAATTCGAAGTCATTTGCTTTACGCCATAGAACAGCATTGGTCTCCTGCATGACATCCTTCGCCTGATTACAGTCGCCCAGAAGCGAAAGGACATAAGCGTAGAGTCGGCTCTGGTTGCTAGTCAGGAGCTGAACAAATTCAAAGGATGGCTCTGGTCGTTTTTCGGGCATTTATTTCCGTGATCAATATTAGGCGGTCAGAAGGATATAGCACGAGAAACTGATTTGGTTACGGTTGAGGAAGAAAAAAAGAGAGCATCTACGGCGCCCGGAATTTTACGCCACTAAATTAAGCTCGATTCTTAAATACAGAAATTATTACAGCAGGTTTATTTTGATAGGCGACGTAACTAGAGATCTATTTCAAGAAACGATCAGGTCGATTCTTTCTTACATGTAGAATTCCCGGCTTTCTTAGCTCTAAATACTCTCTTATAAATGAGCAAATACTCGTATGAATGAAATCAGCTGCCCCCACTGCAACAATGCTTTTAAAATCGATCAGGCCGGATATGCCGACATCGTCAAACAAGTTCGAGACCGTGAATTTACGAATCAACTCAATGAGCGACTAGAATCCGCTGAGAGAGAGAAAGAAAGCGCCCTAGACTTGCTCAGGCAGAAGACTCTAAACGAGATCCAGTCAGCAGCCGTCGAAAAAGAAAAGGCCCTTCACAATCTTCAAGCTAAGCTCAGGGAAATGGAGGTATCCCAGAAACTTGCGGTCACCGAGGCAGTGAAGCAAGTGGAACAGGAGCGAGATGAGTTCAAGAACGGTTTGGAGCAGGCCCAACTCAAGAAGGCCCTGGAGGAAAAAGCGCTTGAAGAGCGCTATCAGGTCCAACTCAAGGACCGTGAAGAGCAGATCGAGCGGCTCAAAGACATGAAAGCAAAACTTTCAACCAAGATGGTTGGTGAATCATTGGAGCAACACTGTGAAACCGAGTTTAATCGAATTCGGGCTACCGCCTTCCAGAAGGCCTATTTCGAGAAGGACAATGATGCCAGTTCTGGAAGCAAGGGAGACTACATTTTTCGCGACATGGATGAGGACGATAATGAAATCGTTTCCATTATGTTTGAGATGAAGAACGAAAGCGATACCACCGCCACCAAAAAGAAAAACGAGGATTTTTTTAAAGAACTAGACAAAGACCGCAACGAAAAGAAATGCGAGTATTCAGTATTGGTTTCGCTTCTCGAGCCAGATAGCGAGCTCTACAATACGGGGATCGTTGACGTCTCCCACCGCTACCCAAAAATGTATGTGGTCCGCCCCCAGTTTTTCCTGCAAATCATCTCCCTACTGAGAAACTCTGGAGTGTCGTCTCTCGCCTATAAAGCGGAGCTAAATCTGATGCGAAAGCAGAACATCGACGTCACCAATTTCGAGACCAAGCTCGAAGAATTTAAATCCGGCTTTGCCAAGAATTACGACCTTGCTTCCCGCAAGTTTCATTCCGCGATTGATGAGATCGACAAATCGATCACGCACCTACAGAAGACCAAAGAGGCGCTCCTCAGCTCCGAGCGCAATCTACGACTCGCCAATGACAAGGCGGATGCCGTCACAATCAAAAAACTCACCCGTAGCAACCAGACTATGAAACAAAAGTTTAAGGATGCTGCCGATTAACTCTAATATGGTCTAGAGCCCACCATACTCTTCTCCTCGTCACAGATAATGGGACTGAAGGTCTCTACTCGCTAAGAAAGAACATGATAGCTCATCGAAATCCCCTCCGGTGTCATTTTTCGGTTTTCATGTGCCCGTGTTTGAATTTTTTCAGCTAATTAGACTTTTTCTTTTTTCCTATTTCGGCTGTCACCATTTCTTTTTCCCCACACGACACAGCCGACAGCCAACATCATGACCACAATTATCATTGGTGAAGTTTTCACCGTTTTTTGACAAGGTTAGAGGGTTTCATTCATCTTAGTGACCGTATCGACGCAAACGACCCGAAGGCATTACAATCTAAGAAGGCATTTATACCGCCTAGTAAATAGCGCTGCTCTGCGGTTCATGCGTGTGAAAGGGTGAGATTGTGTCATCAAAAGCTAGGGATAGGGCAGAATTCCAAGTCTTTCCTCCATCCTGAAAGAAATTTAAATAGATCGTCAAACATTCAAGATAATCGCTGCAACATATTCATTCATCAACGAGTATTCAGATGATGCGATCAATCGATTTCACGAAGTATGGCACCTTACTTCTGACCTGTGTCTTCATGACTGCTATGAGATCTCCTCTGCTTGCAGAAGATCGGCCTAGTTTCCGAGGTCCGGCTGGAATGGGATTAAGTTCAGAAGAAAATCTACCCCTAGAATGGGTCGCCCCTGAGTCTGGCGCGGTTCTCTGGAAATTCCCCAGCCACCTTCGCAACTCCCTTCTACACCTCCCCTCCCCCCTTAACAACAGGTTCCAGCAATCCAGCCAAAAACTAAATTCCTAGCAGCCAACCAGTATGAAAACGAAAAGAGAGAGATTGAGAAACGCGAGTGTCGCTGCTGTAGGGATTTTGGCTTTTAGTTCCATGAGCTTTGCCGAAGTGACTATTGCTGGGGGTATTGCCGATACCTATCAAGCTGAATATAAAAAGTTGAAACCGGAAGTGGAACTTCTCGAATCCAAACTTAAAGGTTTAGCGGCGCTAGCCGAGTCGAATCCAAAGGCTGTCGACGCTCAATTTGTTTCGATCCAAACTGAAACAGAGTTTAAATTAAAAGCGATTCGACCTCGTTTGAAATATTTGGCTCTTGCGAATTCCCATTTGGTCAAAGCCGACAAAGCCAGTGCAACGGTAAAAAATGACGAAACACTTGAGTCTATGTTTTCCACCTTAAATGTAGCCCGGATTTCTGCTGAGAATCAAGTTGCTCAAAGCAAAACTAATCAGAATACCGTCATCACCATTGCGATTTCTGAAAAGCCCGCTCCAAAAGCAAAAGACATCAGTAAAGACGTTGAAGAGCTGTTACTGAGTCTTTCAGGTTATTTAAAAGACCATGAGTATAAAATGAACAGGCTGAGATCTTCAGTCGCTTCTGAGCTGGGCATACAATTTGAGGAGGCCGATAAAGATGATCCCGTTACTCAGCGCCAGGCTGATCTAGTTGCTTTGATTGCCTACGGTAACTATTTCAAGCCAAAGGGTGAGGCAGGGTTCTCGGCGAATATTTTTGGGGTGGACTACGGAGCGGTCAGAAAAGAAGGCTTCATTGTTGAATCAGACAAAATCAGTGAAAAAGGCCGAGCGGTCTTCCTTTCACCTGTCAAATTAGTTTGGGGTGATTGCAAGTTGAAGATCGGGAAATGGGGAAACAGCACAATAAAAAGGATCACCCAAAAGGTAATCACCGAGGCCTCTATAGTTTACTCATTTGATGGTTCAAAAAATTGGGAGGAATTGACTTCAGATTGGAAATTAATCGGAGTCCTAAACGAAATTTCAGCCCTGATTAAACAAAATGAAAACTTAAAGCGCTTGGATAAAACTGCTCTGAAGGCTTGGAGTCAAAAAGTTGCTGAATCTAAATACGTCGACGGATCTATTCAATCTTTGGACGGGCAAGCTTTACAGGCAAAGATTTTACTGGCTCGTCAAAAATCACTAGTTGAAGGTGTTGCATCAGCAAATGAGTATTTCACCTCGCTAAAAACTATTTTAGAGACCAATGCCCAAGCAAAAGTAAACTTGTTTTCCTTAGCATCTAACGCCACCAAATTATCAGACGCGGCTCGGGCAATCGGACGCGCTAAAATGCTGACAGGCAAATTGAAGTGAGTTAAATAGTCGTCTGTTTTTCATTAGGAATTCCTTCTTTCCCGGTAAATAGAAAGATAGCGAGGTAGATTTATAATCTGTGGACCTCTTAGCTCTCATCAAGAGATTTTAAGGTTAGGTCGTCCCAGTGGTAGACATAGTCATTATTCTTGGTGAAGATGCCCCTCTTCCGCCAATGAAAAATGAAGGACACATCAAAGAATCCAAGGTCCGAAGCGCCTTAAAAGGCCTTTCCTGGAGAATCATCGCGACCTTGACTATCATCGCAATCGTCTACGTGAAAACCGGTGAAATCCAATCCGCGCTAGAAATTGGTGCGATTGAATTTGTGATTAAATATCTACTCTATTTCGCCCACGAACGAGCATGGGCACAAATCCCATTTGGCTCAGTTAGGAAGATTGCGAAAGGTTGAGAGGAGAAAGCCTGTGAAATGAGCGCCAAAATGGAATTCCCATTCACTTCCATGTAACTTTGTAAAGAGTGGTAGCTTCAGAGCTTCCTAATCCACGGCAACTTGGACACTTTCTAAAATTCTCTATTCTACCCAACTTACCATCTCCAAAACATGTCCCACACTTCAGTTTACTTTCGACTAAAACATGAACGGGAATCCCAGCCTTAATCACGCTTAAAAATTGATTATTGTTCAGAGGCTCCTCTCCAAACCTCTCTAAATTACGATTCAGCCTATCTATAATTTTTTGGAGAACGTCCCTCTTTTCGTGCGGCTTCCCCTTTTCGGTTCTACTCAATCGAAAACCTAATGAATTGAATGCAGGTTCAACATAATCATCCTCCTCGGGGAGCGGATCGGGTCGGCGACCCTTACCATTTAATTGATGCGCAGGCATGAGTTCTACAAAGCCTAATAACTTATCTGGATCTGTAAGTTTAAGTTTTTTCAGTCGTTCCAGTCGCTCTGAGAACAATTCAATTTTGTTGGCTGCATCGCTTTCACTTTTTGCCCTCTTCTCCTCAGCCTCAGCAATCCTCATCTTTTCATTTTTTTCTTCTTCAAGAACCCGCTCCTCTTCAAGAATTCGAAGGCGCTTTTCCTCCGCTTCTTTTCTTTCCACAGATCTGGAAGTGAGTAAGACCCTTTCCTGAAGTAGTTCGCCGTTGCACTTACTAATCAAGTTTCTCACAGCAGGGGAAGTTTCTGTCGCATCTACGTCGCTTTCTAAAAGATCCCAATCAGCTATCGTTGCCAGTCTTTCGTAGAGATCCCCCGCAGACTTGATTAGATCGGTATTCGCCAAAAACTGTTTAGAGTCAGGGCTAATTATATGAAACCAAAGGTGAAATTCCTCACTATCCCCAATCATTAGTTCTGATTGTGCAAAAATAAAATGACGTTCTCCCACCAAGGTGGTTGAAAATCTTCCATCCGCGTCTGTCGTAAGTAGAGTCACGCCACCACCTTTCCGTCGTAACTGATCGAGCCCGTCACTAATCCTTTTCGAAATTGATCGAAGAAATTCTTCGTCTGAACTTCCCTCAGAAAATTTCGGCTCATAACTTTTAATGATAGAGTTACATTCTGAGACAAATCTATCATCCCATCTTTCATCAAACTTTTCTCCAGGGTCGGCGACAAAAACTTTTGGCCCCTTTGCCCAGTCATTGAGAGCCGATTTAAATGAGTTAAACTCACCCTCAAATTTAACGCGATCGAATGCCATTTGCCGTTCCCTCTTAAGTTCCGAGATAATTTGGTCTCTTAAGTCATTGAGTAATTTAGAGACAGCTTGTTGATCTACGACGTAGACGCCAAGAAGCCCCAATTTCACATTATCTCTAGTCTCTGTCACGATGAAGGCCTGTCCCTCAATATCTCTTGCAACTGGATCTTTTCCTCCACTCTCAGATCTGTTGCAACCGCCCAAAACCATAGCTGCGAGCAGGGCGGCAAGAACTACCTTTAGCTTTAACATTTGCATAACCTTCACATCGACTGCAATTAAAAGGGATTAATTAACCTCTTAGAGTTATACAAGTCCATAAGTGAGATTTAAACGGGCTAGCTCCCACCACAAAGCCGCGTGTGGCCTAACGGAGGAGAAGAGCACGCAAAACCTGCATATAGGTTTTGAGCAGATGCACCACGCTGTTGTAGTAACAGCTTGTGTTGATCACCCATCCTGCCAAGTCAGATAAAACTTGATCATCTCGACCAAATGCTACGACCTCTTCTCCCCATCAGGTCCGATCCTAATCGTCACGCCAACCCGTTTACGCTAAAAGTAATTTTCTAGCAGCAGGCTCAATTAATGATATCAACAACTCCGGCAATCTCGAATTGAGAGACCGGGAACTCATCACTCCAAATTTCTCTTTCTTCCACCCACTATCATGACCATTTACATCAAACCCGGATGCCCCTGGTGTATCGACGTTGAAGCCTACCTCAAAAAAAACGGCTACGAATACGAACGCATTAATGTCATCGCTGACCGAGCAGCCTTTAAACGTATGGGCGAGATATTCGGGACAACGTCTGCCCCCTCCATGACCGTAGGAGATCTCAAACTTGCCGACTTTGGCATCGAGGAGCTTGTTCCCTTTTTGAAAGAAAACAATCTCTGATTCTAGCAAAACAAATCTACACCTATTTCATCCCAACCACTTTCCGTCCAAATACGACGCTAACCCTTTTCCGCCAAAAGGAACTTCCTAACAGTCCAACCAAAACGTCATGAAGAACCTCAACCGCACCGATGTCTTGAACGGCGAATCGAACAAGCTGAGCAAGAGCATCGCCCGCGCCGCCCTGCTGACGTTGATTTCCTTGATTCCAACAACTGCAGGCAAACTTCCCAATGTTGTCCTAATCATGGCCGATGACCTAGGGTGGTCAGACGTGGCTGCTTACCGGGTGCAGCAGGGACTCGAAGCCGAGGGCGCTACCCCGATCCCCACCCCTAATCTCGACCGTCTCGTGGCGGGTGGCCTGATGTTCACTGATGCGCACAGTCCGTGCTCGCTGTGCGCTCCGACCCGCTTTGCGATGTTGACCGGTTCTCTTCCGTTCCGCATCGGAAAGCGCTACGGCACTTGGAATTTCAGCGAAACCGCAGCGGTGTTGCGGAACCGCAAGCACACTACGGTGGGAGAGATCATGCAAGCGGCAGGATACCGAACTTCGATGATGGGGAAGATGCATGTCGGCGGAGGGAACACCTACAGTTTTAGCGATCCGCATTTGCCCATCCCAACTTTTCCGACCTCCTACGGCTTCGACTACACCTTCCTGGTGCACGACGGCATCCAGGCCCCGCCGTATGTTTACTTTGAAAACGACCGCTTTGCCCGCGTCGATCCGGAGAACCATTCCGCGATCGACACTTGGGGAACAGCCTCGGACCTGGTCAACGGTTCGTCCGGAAATCCGGTTGGCCCCAACGGCACGGGGAGCCACAAGGACGGTTGGCGAGATGTCAACTGGAACGGTAGTCAGAACGGCATCATCAACACGCGCAAAGCTGTCGAGTTCATTGACCGCCACCTTGCAAATCATGGCAGCCAGCCGTTCCTGCTCTACTACAACTCTCCGCAAGTGCATATTCCACACACGCCGCCAGTTGACTTCGAACCAGACGCCAACGGCAACCCAGGCAGTCCACCCAACGTTCCAGTCCAGGGAGTCAATGCATCCTGGGGTGGCAACGCCCATTCCGACATGGTCCATGAGGTCGACCTCCAAGTGGGGCGCATCCTCGCCAAGTTGGACGACCCGGACGGTAACCCACTGACCAATGACAGTGTCCTTGCGGACACCTTGATCATGTTCACCTCAGACAACGGTGGATTGGGAGGGAATCTCGTTCCTTCCGGCTACGACAGTACCGGGAGCCTCCGCGCCTCCAAGGGGCGCAGCTACGAGGGTGGCCATCGGGTGCCGTTCATCGCGCACTGGGGAGATGGTACAGCAGCCGGATCCACCATCGCTCCGGGAACCATCAGCAACCAAATCATTGCCGGGCAAGACTGGGTGGCGACCATGTATGCGCTGACTGAACAGGATATCGCCGGGAACCAGTGCATGGACAGTGTGAACCTGCTACCCGTCCTGCTCGGGCACCAAGAAGAATCCGAAGCGGTGCGTCCTTTCGTGCTGCATCAGGCCGCGCAAGGTAACAACCAGACGGATGCTTTCGGGATCCGCCGAGGTGACCACGTTCTGATCATCAACCGGAACCGGTCGCCGCGGGAACTGTTCAACCTTGCGGAAGACTTGTCCCAGTCTACCAACCTGGTCGATCCAGCGACCTACCCGGACAATACCGTGCCACCGGAATTACTCGCCCTGCGCGACGAACTCCACGCTCTGTTCATGAAGCACGATGACGTGAATTCACTCCGGACCACCACCGCCTATGATACGGACGGATTCGCCATTCCACCGATGGCCAATGGGGCGGATGAGGTAACGATGACCTCGGTGAGTGGGGTCGCAGCAGTGGGGCCAGTCGAGTATCGCTTCACGGAGACGACCGGTAACTGGGGTGGAACAGATTCCGACTGGCAAGCGAGCCCCACAAATCTCGACACAGGCCTATTGCCTGGCACCCGCTATGCCTACAAGGTGGAAATGCGGGATGGCGAAGGCAAGCCCATCCCCACGGCGGAACAGGTGGCCGAGGTAATCACTCCCACCGTGAATCCATTTAGCAGCGGCAGCAAATCCATCTTCACTGATGATTTCGATGGGGGGGGGAATCCGGCCAATCTACTCGCCAGCGATCCCAAGCCGACCGGCACCTGGTATCAGCAGGACGTCGATGACACCCCGACGAATCCGAACAGCAACTTCCATTGGTCCACCGAGGAGCACCCAGGCAGCGGCAGCACCTTTTCAACCACCTTTAACAATTTGGATGCCCTCGGCGATGCAGACAATGAGTTTCACCTAGGCTTCGGCTTCGACGAAGTCCGCCTGCTCTACAACAGCGGAACAGCATTCGACCTCAGCCAGGACTACACTTTCGCCGGCTCCTGGGAACTTTACATCGCCCAGAATTTAGCTCTTGGATTCATCGCCGGACTCGCGGAATTTGATGCCACCACCGGAGCGCTGGTCCAGACCATCGGATTCGATCCTGTTGCTGGCACCGTCGCTGACAGCCAAACTTTCGGTAACACTTCTGGCGACGGATCAGCAGGAGATATGGGAACCTTCTCGATCACGGTGACCGCCGCGAATCTCGCCAACGCTGATGTGAAAGCAGCAAACCACGTCGGGGTATATCTTCACCGTGACGACGACGGGGTGCTCGGGAATGATGTGGTCGGCTTCGCCCCGAATCGCGGTGACCGTTACCTTGTCGACGACGTGCGGCTCGTCGCAAAGGGCAGCTCCACTTCTGATCCCGATACCGATAGCGACCTCATTCCAGACTCGGTAGAGGATGCCACACCAGGGCTCGATAAGAATGATCCGACTGACGGGAAAGGTGATCTCGATGGCGACGGCCACACCAACGCTAGAGAATTCCTCGTGGGCTCGGACATGCTGACTGCGGGGGATTTATTGCCGCTCTTGATTGAGGTACCACCGGGAACCGACGTGGAAATCAACTTGTTAGAAGACCATACCTTAGGGGGGCGAGTCTACATCCTGGAACGGAGTGAGGATCTTGGATCCGCTTCTGATTGGGTGGCCATCGATGCCTTTGCTCCCACTCCAACCGAAGCGGGAGCCGCACATACTTTCACCGCGCCCGAGGCCGCGCAGCGGGCTTACTTCCGTAGCCGAATCGAGTGGGCGCCCGTCGTGAAAAGTCAGATGGAACTCCTTCATCTCAATCAGGTAGACACGCCCCCCTCCCGCACCAACTGACTGGCTGAGCTGTTCAAGGAAAAGCCTCTAAAACGATTCTCAATCCCCCTCCCGCCAATTGAGCGTGAATAAAAGATCAAGAAATCTTGGATCAGAAGAGCCTTAAAAGATCTCTCCTAGAGAATTTTCGCCACCTTAACCGTCATCCTAATCGTCTCTGTGAAGACTGGAGAAATCCAATCCGCTCTAGAAATTACCTCGAATGCTAAAAGTAGCGGGAGTAGCAGTTATTTTCAGGCCAGGAATTGTGATCAACCCCAGCTCGTCAACTTTGCCTTCGCCTTTTGCAGATCCAAATTCCCATTTAAACCCCTCGCCAGGCTTGAGCTTGAAGTGTTGCAGTCGTCGCAAGGTGACATCAGTAGTGGCAGCAGTCGGAATTTTAAATTTAGTATCTAAATCGCTGGGGGAAATAAGGAACAGCGACATCTCCAAAATCTCCGCGGCATCCTTAAGATTATTCCAACGGAAGAACGCATTAATTTGCCCCGCTTCTTTACTATCCAGATGATCTGGCCAAGGGAGCTTCGAGTTACAAGAAGCATTAGCGAAGACCGGATAGGGTTGATCCTTACGCACGTTGAGCCAGTCGAATGAATCGATCAGGTCGTTGCTCTTTTTGATGTTTGCTGAATTGTTTGCGTGGCCGAAAGGGCCCCAGTAGCAAAGAAATGCGTAATTCCGATCATTCATCGCCCTCGAGAACAGATCATGCCCGTCGGACCAGCGATCATTGTGCCCGGAGTAGTCGATGCAGATCGGTGGATCGGGAAAAACCACCCCATCAGGAGTTTTTTTTGGAGATAACAACATTCGTTGGAAAGCGTGCTCCACCCCAGCTGGGACATTTGCTTTAATCGCGGCGAACACACCACCGTGACGTAGTCCGATCCCAAGCGTCCCGCTACCACCCATCGAATTACCCGAAAGATAGACGCGATTTGGATCAATCTTATAATGCTTGATCGCCCACGCGACGGTGGCCATCACACGTCTCTCAACCGGCCTAGTTTCGCCTCCAGAGTTTTTCCTCATAAGTTCCTTATCTCCGCGGTGCATTCCTCCCCACCACCAATCGCCCTTGTTCTTTCGACAATCGAGGTAGAGAGCAAAATGGTCGTCAGGCGAGCGGTAGATGTCGTGATTGCCAACTGTCTTGGTGCAATTGACACAAGAAAAAACATCATGACCAGCCGAGTGCAAAACAACATACAAGGGCGCATTATCACGAACGATTTTGGGGTGCATCACAATAAACGTATCTTGCTGCGGCGCTTGGTATTCCCACTCCGGTCGCACACCGTGCTGAAAGACTTCAATTTTACGATCAATGACACTGGTCTCTTCCTTGGGGTGTTCGGCTTGTGCTGGCGGCCAAGCAAATGCAGCAGCATTAAAAGAGGCTAGTAGAACTAGGATGCTAAAAAGTCTTTTCATTTCCATCGGGAGACTGGACTAAAACTCCAGCCGAAGCGAGTTTACCATCGGGAAAAAGGCGCCTTAAATCGCGATTGGGTAACTCCTTGTCTAGCTTAAAAGGTGACGCCAAGCCTCTGCAGCCTCAATCGATGGCGCAAGAAGTTTGGGAATGAAAAAGCCGGAGGAGTTTGCGAAAGGTTGGGACCCCGGCGAAAGATGGCGTACTCAACAGGCCAATTTTTCCGTGGTGTTTCCCCTAGTATCCTGCCTTGGCCGCTTCTAAATCGCGAACGAGTTTTGACTTCGTAACCGAGATGGATTTCGTGTCGAGAGACCCCTCTCGGGCCAACCCATTTATTTTCGCTTTCCAATAGTAATTCCCGTAACTAGAAACAACCAGATCCGTGATGTCCGTCGATTTCAATTCCATGCTTTCCAGCTATACATGCCAGACTAACCTGGCTAGATGCTGTGGAACTCAGGCCAGCCTTACCGCTTGTCCTTGGTCTTTTGATGCCGTCGGTCATCACGCTGAATCCTTTATAAAACAAGGATTGAAGACAAAAAGGGGCTGTAGCTCAGCGGTTAGAGCAGGGGACTCATAATCCCTTGGTCGTGGGTTCGAACCCCACCGGCCCTACTTTTCACAATCTAAGGCTGACCGAGATAGATCAGCCCTGAGTTCGCGTCTAGAAGAGCCTGACCTTTTGTCAGGAAATCCATTCCCAAGATTCCGTCCACAGGCCGGCCAGTCGAGTCCCGGAAATATTTACGGACGGTTCCGAGCGGAGCAACCGAAACATCGAACACAGACACCTTAACCTGTCCAAAAATCAAATTCTGTAACCTTGCATGTCGCAGCGGAATACGATCACCCGAGGCGTCGATCATCCGTGAATTAGTGGCGTAGCTCTGCAAATTGAAGCGATCAAAGCTTTCCGCAGCCATTACGGAAACTTCAGCTCCAGTATCGACGACCCAGGAAACCGGAACACCCTGCAAGGTTCCGATTAGGATTAAGTGCGGCAATCGGCCCGCGGTCCCCAACCTGAAAATCTGTTTCCCTAAATCCGGGCGCACCCCAAGAGGTAAAGGCCCCATTCTATGGGGACGTGAGGGCCCCGAATTCGGAACCCACATTTGCCCGGAGGGGATGTCGACCAGAGCGCCGGTCGCCGCAAGAGCATCTAATCCAATTTGACCCGCATAGCTACTTGTCGAAGTCTTACGTTCCGGGCTGGGCGCGATCGTAAACGGAAATCGAACCGCCTTCATCCCACCGATCTCAAGAGTTCCATATCCCCTTCCACTAGAAACCTCGCGCCCCAGCGCGCCACGAGTAATGACCCGAACTGAGCGATCTTCGATCACTCCAGCTGAAGTCGCCAATTGCTTATCGAGGTCTGTACTATTTGCCCCCGAATCGATTAAAAAACGCATGGGCTTCCCGTTGACCTTAAAGACACCAGAGTAACGGCGGTCCTCACTGAGTTTTTGAAGTGGCACCTTCTGATAACCCAACTTGGAAAGCGTAACAGTCCTCGAGCTCGAAAACCCAGGAACACTCGAACATTGAGTCAGACACAAGCAAGCTAGGAAAGAGGCTATAAAATTGGCGGCAATCTTAGTCATACTTGTTTCAGTCGAGAGGATAAGCCTCCCATACAGACCAGAGACAGTCTTTTTATTACCAAGCCGGACCCACTTCCCAGGTCTCCAACATCTCCTCTGGACAATCCTCAAGAAATCGCGAGGGGCGCGTGATGATATCGCCACTGTAGCTCTTGGGATTAATCTGCGGGTAGGTCAGATAAAGCTCATCCTTCGAACGAGTCAGCGCCACATAAAAAAGCCTCCGTTCCTCCTCAAACATATCCTGATCATCAGCTTCCAGTATCCGTCCATTTGGGAACATCCCGTCAGCAAGCCATACCAAAAACACGACTTTCCATTCCAGTCCCTTAGCCTGATGAATAGACGACAAAACCACTTTTTCATCATCAGGCTCCGCCCTGCTTCCAGTTGGCTCACCATCAACCGAGCTCATCAAAGACAATTGGCCCAACAATTCCAAAACATCATCAAAAGTTTCAGAATACAAAATCAACTGCTCGATGTCCTGGCGTCGATTATCATAGTTCTCAAAACTAGCTTTCATGTAGTCATCATAGACTCCCTCTAAAACGCTCGTGAGCATTTCCGAAGGCCGAGCATAGCCATCACCAACGATCAATTCGTCCAAGGTATAACAGAGCTGTTCCCAATCCTTTTTTGCTTTCGCTGGAACCGGAAATTTCAACATGTGGTCGGAAAAACGCTTTGGTGGTTCCTCCTTCTTCGATATCCCAACTTTGAGCCAGGCCCGCCAAAGCTTCGTCGCAGTCGCCGCACCAATACCTGGCAGCAAGAGACAAAAGCGTTTAAAGCTCACCTCATCTCGACGATTCGTCGCAAAGCGTAAAAAGGCCGCGACATCTTTAATATGAGCCTGCTCAAAAAAGCGAAGACCACTTGTAATCTCAAAGGGAATCCCTCGTGAAGTCAGCTCCATCTGAATCTCCAAACTCTGGTGATGGGCACGGTAAAGAATCGCCATTTCATCAAGCTCTATCCCTTCGTCGCGAAGTTCTAAAACACGTTGCGCCACGAAATCGGCCTGTGCCCTTGGATCTTCTACTGGCACCAAAGCCGGAGTCATCGATCCGCCGACCCGCGCCGCTCTAAGCGCCTTTTTAAACTGCTTCTTGTTCGCAGAAATCGCGGCATTAGAAAGATCAATCACTTCGGGCACACTCCGGTAATTAGTCTCAATCTTATAGACCGTAGCATTCGGGTAATGCTCAGGAAACGACAGGATATTATCCATGTCGGCCCCTCGCCATGAGTAGATCGACTGAGCATCATCGCCGACCACCATCACTGAGTTCTGAGGCCGAGCTAACAAGTGGATCAGCTCGCTTTGGACAGCATTCGTATCCTGATACTCATCAACCAGCAAGTATTGGAAACGCTTCTGGTAGAGGCTGCAGAGCTCCTCATTTTCCTTCAACAACTTAAGCGGAAGGATCAGTAGATCATCAAAGTCAGCCGAATTCGTTTCGAGCTTCTTCGCCGTGTAGGCCTTTCCGACCTTCGCAATTTCATCACCCCATTCCTCAAAATAAGGATAGCGTGCCTCCAATAAATCTTCGAGTTCTACGCCGGTATTTTCGACTAAGGAAAAAATCGATATGAGGACGTCAGCTTTGGGGAATCGTCGTGACTTGGTGTCGATATCGCACTCCGCAACCACGGTATTCATAAGCGACTTCTGATCATCACGATCCATGATTGAAAACGAACGCGTAAGCCCCACTTCATCAGCGTGCCTTCGTAGGATTCGGTTCCCAATCGCGTGAAAAGTTCCGCTCCAGAGCTCGCTAAGATCAAGAGAGATCAACTCACGGACCCGCTCCATCATCTCGCGAGCTGCCTTGTTCGTGAAAGTCAGCAGAAGCAAACTCTTGGGGTCAACCCCTTGATCAAGCAGATAGGCGACACGGTAGGTCAGAGTCCGCGTTTTACCGGACCCTGCGCCAGCAATCACCAAAGAAGGACCGGGAGCAGAGCTCACGGCGGCATACTGCTGCTCGTTGAGCTCTGCCTGATAATCGATTCCAGAAACACCCTTCCGGGGTCCTTTTTTAAGCTGATATTGCCGAGCCATTGTTAAGAAGCATCGCTACTTTTAGTGTAGTCAATGTAGCGAGCATATTCATCCTTCACCTTAGGCATAAGGATATACATTGCGATCACGTTCGGCACCGACATCGCGAAGATCATGGCATCCGAGAAGTCAAAAACCTTGCTCATACTCAGCGATGAACCAATGACGACAAACAGGCAGAAGAGTAACTTATAAACTAATTCGGCACGTTTACTCCGGCCGAACAAGTGGCTCCAAGCCTGAACACCGTAGTAAGACCACGAAATCATAGTTGAGAAGGCGAAAAGAATCACCGCCACCGTCAGAATGATTGGGAACCAACTAATGACCGACTCAAAAGCAGCCGAAGTCATCGTCACCCCTTTCAACTCTGGGTCATCGTAGGTTCCAGCCATGATGATCACTAAAGCCGTTGTGGTGCAGACCACAACCGTATCAATAAACGGCTCAAGCAAGGCAACAATCCCTTCACTTGCAGCATACTTTGTCTTCGCCGCCGAGTGCGCAATCGGGGCCGAACCAATTCCAGCTTCGTTGGAAAATGTAGCCCGCTTCATACCCTGAATCATAACCCCAATGATGCCACCTCCAATGGCGGTTGGCATAAATGCTCCTTCGAAGATCACACCAAGCGCGACTCCAATTTGACCAAAGTTCACAAAAATCACAAACAACCCAGCGAGCATATAGATTCCACACATAAACGGGACTAAAGTGGCAGTCACCGAAGCAATACTTTTAATTCCACCAATAATCACGAGCCCGACCGCAACAGCCATAATCAAGCCGAAAGCCCAGCGGTTTTCATCCAAAAATGAACCCTCTCCAACAACTCCAACCAACTGCTCGCAAGCCTGGTTAGCTTGAACCATATTACCGCCTCCAAAAGAACCACCGATGCAAAGGAAGGCGAATACTCCAGCAAGAATCAACCCGAACATTCCCATCCCCTTTTCGGCAAATCCCTTTTTCAAATACTGCATGGGCCCGCCATAAACCTTGCCATCTTCAATCGTGCGATATTTTACGCCAAGAGTACATTCGCAAAATTTCGAAGTCATCCCAAACAAACCAATCAGGATCATCCAGAAAGTCGCACCCGGCCCCCCAACACTTATTGCGATTGCAACACCTGCGATATTTCCGAGGCCGACGGTTCCAGAAAGTGCCGCACAGAGAGCCTGAAAGTGCGTAATCTCGCCAGGATCAGTTGCCGAGCTGTATTTCCCGCTGATGGTGCGAGCTGCCAAGCGCCACGACCGAAGGTTCAAGAACTTGAAATAGACTGTGATGACGACGGCAGCTAATGCCAACCAAACCACAACAAGAGGAAGTTTGACCGGATTGCCTTCAGCATCCTTCGCAATCTCCACCCCATAGAAAACCTTGCCAGTCACTTCATCTAAATAAGGTCCTAAATTTTGGTCGATCCACTCGTCGGGAGCCTGGCTAAAAACAATTTCCTCATTTGGGGCTGCTGAAGCCTTGGCCTCCTCAGCACAAAGGGCGCCTATCGAAAGCGTGGAAAAAAAGACAAGGATCGGAAGCAAGTTTCGCATGACGTCTTAACTCTGCGGGAAAGGAGGAAGAGCGACAAGTGAGAATCACGGCTTTACCCGCAAAACAAAAAATCCGACCGGATCACTCCGGACGGACTTTGAAAATGATTCTGAGAAAAACCTCCGCTATGGAAGAAGATTCACGGCGCGGGCACGCTTGATTTCACGAGTGATGGTGCGATGCATCTTGGCGGAAACACCAGTCACCTTGCGGGGAAGAATGCGGCCAGTCTCGGTCGTGAATTTTGAAAGCACCTCCGGGTTTTGATAGCTAATTTTCTCAAAAGGAAGATCGAGACGCTTATTGGTCATCGACTTGTTGTGCTTCCGGAAGTTAATCCGACGCTGGATGGTCTTAGGCTCAGACATAATAAAAGGTAGTTGGGGTCAGGGACTATCGAAGCTCGCGGTGAAGAGTGCGACGCTTTAAGAAAGGGTTATACTTTTTCTTTTCAAGACGGCCGGGAGTCCGGAGGCTCTTTTTGTTACGAGTGCTTGTGTAACGGGAGGTCGGCTTGCCCTCGGCCTTGGCCTCAGTGCATTCCAAAATGATAATATCGCGTGGCATAATCTAAGAAAAGTCAGAAATCGGGACGCGGAAGCTATGAAAAACGGCCCTATCGTCAAGGGAAAACCGAGGAAAGTTCCGAAACTTTGAGCCTCTGAAAAAATCGTTGATTTTGTAGGGCTTACGTCGCACACTCTTCTCGGTTGAAGGTAATCGGCGCATCGACGACCAATTCCCTCTTCCTTTTTTGAGAGATTCTCAAACTCCGCCCACGGCCCATCCGATCAATATCGCCCGGCCGCTTCGGCAGAGACACTTGCAGAATCCCCCTCAACCCCTCGCACCTGTTTCGGCGGATCTTTTGGTCACCCGATTGATTGGTGCCCAGCCACCCAAGGCTCAAACTTTCCAGATTCCCATATAAATATGATTCCACCTGACTCTGATTCAGCGAACTCCGGCGGCCAGCAGGCCTCCGAATCCGGCAACGGAAATAACAATCGGAACCGCAATCGCAATCGAAACCGCAATCGAAACCGCAATCGTGGCCAGCGACAGGGGCGAGTCCGCGGTTACGGTCCACGTGACGAAAATCGAGAGGGCCGTGAACCACGCGAACGCAAACCGTTTGAATTCACTGGAGACCCAGTCTCCGTGGATGGTCTTTTCGAAGTTGCTCTGAAGGGATTCGGATTCCTTCGCAAGCAGGACCAAGACTTTGAACAACGCAAAGAGGACGTCTTCGTGCCACCTGATCTGGTGAGGCAGCACGGAATTCGTCCAGGAGTATGGATCAAAGGGATTGCTCGTGACAGCTCCCGCGGCCCGCAATTGACCGAGGTCACCTCAATCAACGGGCAAAAACCTGAGGATGCTCGGAAACTCCCGGCATTCGAAGAATTAAAGGCGATTAATCCCAGCAAACAAATTGGGTTTGAAACGACCCCCGATCGCTACACCACTCGACTAGTCGACCTCATGGCTCCGGTCGGACGTGGCCAACGGGGACTCATTGTGTCCCCTCCCCGATCTGGTAAAACCACCCTCCTCCTCCACATGGCTCAAGCAGTCCAAGACAGACACGAGGAGCACCTCCATCTCATCGTATTGCTCGTTGACGAACGGCCCGAAGAGGTGACCGAGTTTCGCCGGCAACTCCCTGAGGCGGAAATCTATGCCAGCTCAAACGATGAATCTCCCAGAAATCACTGCCGACTTGCCGAACTCTGTATCGAGCGAGCTAAGCGTTTGGTAGAAGACGGTCAGCACGTCTTCATCCTTATGGATTCCATAACCCGACTCGCCCGAGCTTATAACAACAATATGGGCGGCAGTAAAAAAAGCCGAGGGCGTGGTTATCAGTCCGGTGGCATCGTAGCTGGAGCACTCGAGATGCCCCGTCGTCTTTTTGCAGCGGCACGAAGCACCCGTGAAGCAGGCTCGCTGACCATTATCGCCACAGCTCTGATCCAAACGAACTCGAAGGCCGATGAAGCGATTTTCCAGGAATTCAAGGGAACCGGCAATATGGAGCTCGTTCTAGATCGCCGTATCGCAGAGCAATACGTTTATCCGGCTGCTGACATCTTTAAGTCGGGAACCCGTAGGGAAGAGCTCATACTCCCCGAAATGAGCCTGAAAAAGATTTACATGGTGCGCCGGGGACTCGCTGGACACAAACCAGTAGAAGCGATGGAGAGACTTCTTTTTTTCATGAGAAAGTTTCCAAGCAACGCGCAAATGCTACTTGAGATCAAAGGATAGATTTTCGTCCGAAAGGTGTGGCGATATGCACGCACCTCTGCTATCTATTAGGTAATCTAAAAAATTACCTTTATTCATTATGCAGACGAAAAATGTAAACCCAGATATCACCGTGACCTTACGTCACGAAAACGTCACTGATTCCCTCCGGCAGTATGCTGAAGAAAAAATTAGCGGCATCCATCTTGATTACCCGCGCATCATCGGTGCTAAGGCCATTCTTGATGTGGAAGGACACCGCCGCCATAAAGCCGAAATCATCCTCTTTTGCGCCAACCATATCGTCATTGATGCCTCATCTACGACTGAGGATATGTATAAGAGCATCGACTTCACTATCGATAAAATCACGAGGCGTATGCGCAAATGCAAGACCCGCCTCCTTAAACGGCGTAATCCCGGACAAGAGGAAAGTATCCGCTACCTTGACGAGAGGAACTACCGGGCCGATTTCCTTGATCACCTCCCCGAAGAAGTCGACGAAACTGAGGAACCAGAACCTTTCTTTGTCCACAAGGAATCCTTCAGCTTACGCAAACTCTTCAAGGAAGAGGCAGTGATGGAGCTCGACCTTACCGAACGCCCGTTCGTCGTCTTTAAGAATGCACGCCGTAAGGTGACCTCAATCGTTTGGAGAAAGCCGGATGGCGACTACGGAATCGTTGATCTCCCTAGTTAGTCTTTCCCCACTGCCCCCCGCGCAAAAGGTCGTCACCACTTCGACCTTTCAAGAGTTTTCGGCTTAAGCCTTCCAACGCCAATCAATATTCACCTCAATCTCGGGGTGAATACTGTGCTGGACTGGACAATTTTGAGCGGCATCCTCCAGAATTTTACGCTCGGGGTGATTTTCAGAAACCGGAACGTGAATTTGCAATTCCAATCGGACGATACGACGAGGCAGATCAGCAGACATTCCCTTCTGCACAATCAAACGAAGCCCCTTCAGATCAATTTCCCGCTGATCCGCAATAATACCCATAATGGTGACAATGCATGTTCCGAGAGCAGTCGCCACCATGTCAGTCGGAGAAAAACTTTCGCCTCGCCCCTGATTATCAACTGGAGCGTCGGACGTTACCTTATTCCCAGACGGCATATGTTCAGCCACGCAGCGCAGCTGTCCTTCATAATCAATTTTAATCTCCACCATCGTCTTCGCTTTCTTCAATTAATTCCTGTTCGACATCCCGAATTAGAACAACCCGGAACCCAAAACTTTCACTTCGATACTCAACATCAAACGGGAAGCGGCACCGCATTTCGAGGTGCTCTTCACTAAAAGTATCCCACCCCCCGCCACGCAAAATTCCTCGCTCAGTATTCCCGTAGGAATCTGAAACCCATTCGTGTACGTTTCCTCCAATATCGTAAAGACCGATGATATTTGGATTAAATTCACCCACTGGAGCCAACTTTTCAAAGCCATCATTGTAACCCTCAATGATACGATCATTCTCAAGAAACTCGACCGCCGAGAGATCCGCATAGTTGCCGACACTCTCATCTGGAGGAAAGCTCTCTCCCCACGGAAACTGCCCCGAATTCACGATTTCACTCTCACGCTCGGCCGGGGTTTCACCAACCTCAATCAAGCCCGCCATTTTGCTCCATTCTAAATCGCTTGGTAACCTATAACGATAATCCTTGGTGATTCGGTTGAGATCTGGATTCGGATTATCGCGTTCACTCTTTGTAAGCCATTGACAAAACTCCTCGCACTCCGCCCGAGTTAGCCCCACTACAGGGACCAATGGATTATCGTCTAAAATCACCTCCCCAACATTCTTTCCAGTAGCCTTAAGATATCGATTGTAATCGACGCTACGAGTCTCCCACTTGGATACGCTAAGGGTCTTCGAAAATGGCACTAATTTCATCTCGATGCTATTAGTCCAAAGTTCCCCAGGGACCAGACTCTTATCAGGCTGTAAAGTAAACACCCTATTAATTCCCCCTCGATCCGGAAGGTAAACATTGTCGACAAAGGTCTTCTTGCCACCCATCGCAAGAGTAATCTCAATATCACCTGGCGCTATGTTGGGACCCTCATAAGGAGTCGTATCAACATAAACCCCATTCAGGTAGAGACTTGCTCCGCTTGGCACCGAATCAATACTCAGCGAGCCATAAGGAATCGGCCGAACCCAGCAATAAAAAGGCCGTAAGAGTTTCCCACCCTTTTTCGCCTCAACAGGAAGTCTTGTCGCGTCAAAAGATAAATCATAGTGCGGAATGATCTGGCGATTCCTCTCCGGATTCTCATCTGAATATTCACCGAAGTAACCCTGATCAATACACCTAGTTTCTAACCACTTCGAATAACCTATTGTCCACGATTCAGGAACGGCAACCACCTTGCGATCACTATATTTAAAAGTAATGGCTTTGAGGTTTTGATTTGTCTCCTTTAAGTAGAGCTTCCAGTCAGCTTCACCAACATGGGTAGCCCCTTTATGCAGATCTAAATAGGGAAGATATTCATTCCCAAGTGCATCTGTCCAAATTTCGTCAACCTTTGGGGGCGAAAATAAGTTCATGATCTCGTCAATAATCATGACCTGCCTCCCCTCATCGATTACCTCGCGATCGATGAAAAGATCGCGTCGATTAGGAGCTTTGATTTGCAACTCCAAAAGCGAGTCCACCTTAACCCCAGTCAAAGTTGCGGGTGTATAGCCCAAAAGATCTCCGGCCTTATCGTAAACCTCAGCCCCAGCCGGTGTCGTAAGAACCTTAACCATTACATATCGTTCAGGCAAAGGCTCCAGCTGACCTTCAATCACATAGGTTCCCCAAGTGTTTTCGAGCCAGATCTGACTCATGAATAGCGCCATCAAAAGGAGAACGCTAAGCGCAACCTTGGCGTAGCTAGGCACCTTCTTGGGAGCATTTTTCCCACGCTGGAGATGGCTCAGAGTATGAGCAAGTTCGCGCCCAGTTCGAATCTTTCGCTTATGGATCCGAGGATCGCAGATATCACAGATCATGCGATTCAACCGAATCCATTTCTTTCGATAATCATCGATCGGAGTCTCATCCGGCAATTCGGGGAACTGCAACCGGTCCATCCCAGTCGCCATTTCATAAAGCACTTTGCCGAGACTGTAGATATCCGCCTGTTCGGACCCGGGACCTTCAGGTGGTACAAATCCCTCCGTCCCAACAAAGGTCCGTTGATCTTTAGCTGCAACCAACCCGATATCAGCCAACTTAGCCTTACCATCAACGAAGATCACGTTCGATGGTTTCACATCACGGTGGGTCAATCCCCGCTCGTGTAATTCAGCAAGCGCCTCGGCTAGTCGTTTCCCAGTCTCGATGCAAAAGTCCGTCGAAAGAGGTTTGCCGTTCGCCCGTGTCATGTCGGTCCGCAAGGTCCGCGGCTCATATTCTACCGGATTTATCTCGTCATCGCTATGGGCATCATCACCCAGCTCCATAACGTAATAATAAAACTCGCTATGATCGTCACTACGTCCGACATGAAGAATATTCACGAAGCCAAGATGGTCTCGCGAGATTGGCTCAAATCTTAAAATCCCCTCGAACTCACGTTCAAAGGTTCGTTCGTCTGAAAAGTCCTCGCGATAAACAATCTTCACGGCCCGCATAGCGCCGGTCACACCACGCGCCAACCAGACTTCACCATAGGCCCCGCCCCCGATTTTACGGAGGACATCATGATCGGGGATCAACGGGTCTGGCCTAATCTTTTTTTGCATCCTTCTCGAGCTTCGCCAACTCCTTCTTCAAAACGGAACCAACGCGATGCTTAGCGAGATAAACTTGGGCCATACTGACCCCAAGATAATCCTGCACCTTTTTAGCATCCCACTGTTTCACTACGTAATAATCGAAAATTTGATACTGCTTCGGCGAGACTTGGGCTTTCACGCGTGTCAAAGCCATGTCGGCAACATTTTTCTTCCATTCGACATCCCACATCCGCTCTAAAAGATCCCCTTTAGGATCCTCAAATCGATCAATAATAGCGGTCTTCCGGTCATCTTCCCAGCCGCCGCCCGGCATGGCAGTATCTTTCTTTCGCTTTCGAAACTGATCATTGATCCGCCAGCGGGTCATATTCATCAGCCACGTTTTAAAAGACCCTTGCTTTGGATCGTAGAGGTTCTTCTTACTTTGCTTCGCGATTGAAAGAATCGTTTCCTGCACCGTATCAAAGGCTTCATCGTGACGTAGCCCAGCTTTAATCCCCACTGAATAGATTAACTTCCAATAAGTTTGGTAAAATTCATCCCACGTCCGCTGATCCTCCCAGTTCTCCAATCTTGCAATCAGGCTCTTCCGCGTTTTGGCGTATCCCTTAGTAAGATCGACTTCTTTACCGTCTTCCTTTTTTTTCTTCGCAGAACTGTCTTTCTTTTCACGGGCCATCCTTAAGAAAAGAAGTAAACCAAAATTGGGCGGATGTCTTTACTCACTTTCAGGAAAATTACGATTAGAAGATAATCACGGAAACCTAATGAGTCATCGCCCCCCAAAAATATGCGCCACGATTCCCTCAAGGCACTCCCGGTCGATTTCAGCGAAAGCCCCCTTTTCCAGCGAATCAACATCCAAAATGGCGATTAACGCTCCGCTTTCATCCGTAACCGGCACCACTATTTCGCTCTTAGAACGCTCATCGCAGGCGATATGGCCCGGAAAATCATGCACATCTTCAACCACTTGAGTTTCCCCCCTCGCTGCCGCCTTGCCACAAACACCTTTACCAATCTCAATGCTCAAGCACCCTACTGTTCCCTGGTAAGGGCCGATCACGAGCCTTCCTTCGACCACTCGATAAAATCCCGTCCAGAAGAAATCGTTCATCTCATTGTGCAAAACACCCACAATTGAAGCCATTTTTGCAATTTGATCGTCACTGCCCTCACAAAGAGCCTCAATTCTGGCCCGGCACCGCTGATAATCCCTCTCTTTTTCGAAACTCATCGCAGCCCTCAGAGTATTTCCCAAACTCAGCACTGACAAACCTTCATTCCTCACTACAATCGCCCCGTGAGCTATCAGGTTTTTGCCAGAAAATACCGACCCCGTACTTTTGGAGATGTTCTTGGACAAGATCACGTGGTCCGAACTCTTCGTAACGCCATCGAACAAGACCGCCTTGCGCACGCTTACCTTTTCGTCGGCCCGCGTGGCACGGGAAAGACCTCAACTTCTCGAATTTTTTCGAAAGCTCTGAATTGCCCGAATGGACCTTCAATCGAGTTTGATCCCGACGATCCAATTTGCATTGAGATTGCCGAAGGCCGCTCGCTTGACGTTCTCGAAATTGATGGAGCTTCCAATAATAAAGTCGATGAAGTCCGTTCACTCCTGGAAACCGTTGGTTTTGCACCAGCCTCAAGCCGGTTCCGCATCATTTATATTGATGAGGTTCACATGCTAACCACTGGTGCTTTCAATGCTCTCCTCAAAACGCTCGAAGAGCCGCCAGCTCATGTAAAGTTCATCTTCGCAACTACCGAGCCAAATAAGATTCTTCCCACGATCATCTCGCGGTGCCAACGCTTTGACCTTCGGCCGATTCCAACTGACATCATCGCCGGGCACCTCCAGCATATCGCCACCGAAGAAGGCGTCAAACTTGATGACGCTGCCGCCTGGGCCATTGCTAAAGGCGCTGACGGCGGCATGCGTGATGCACAATCGATGCTCGACCAACTTGTCGCTTTTTGTGGTAACGAAATCACCGAGCCCAACGTTCTCGATATTTTTGGATTCACCTCGCGCGAAACCGTCGCAGCCCTTCTCCTCGGCATCTTACAAAAGGAACCTGCCCGCATTCTCTCCGTTATTTACGAACAATTTGAAAAAGGAAAAGACTTAGGCCAACTCCTCGCCGAAGTCGTCGGAGCGATCCGTGCACTCGTCGTAGCTAAACTTGATCCTGATGCCGGACGCGAAGGCTTTCCAGAAGCTCTCTGGAGCGACCTCTCCGCTGCGGCCGAAACCCTAAAGCCTGAGCGCCTTCTCGCCGTTATCGATACCTTCTCCGAGGCAGAAAGCCGAATGAAATGGGCCTCAAATAAGCGCCTCCACCTTGAGATTGCATCGCTCAAGGCAATCCAAAACCTCAAGGAGATCCGCCTCACCGACGTAATTTCGGCGATTGGGAAAGCTGATCCTAGCGAGATTGCAGCCTCATTTACAAACGACTCTACCGCTCCTCCAGCCGAGCCGGAACCTCATTCGGCACCGGAAAAAAAAACGCTAACTAAAGATGGTAAGCTTGACCCGATTGACCGTCTCATCGCCGAGGCCCCCGACGACGCAGTAGAGCCCGAGCCAATCAAATTGAATCCGGCCTCTGAAAACCCAAAACAAAAGCCGATTGATCAAGCGAAAGCAGAAAATGAGAACACCGTTGAAGAGGACGAATTTCATAACGATCCGCTTATCGTCGAAGCTCTAAAGGTTTTTAAAGGACGACTAATCTCCTGAAATTTTGAGAGTCATGAGAATTCGCGGGTTTTTGCGACGCATTCCTCCGGCTCTCCTTTTGCTCTCACTGAGCCTGCACTTTTTCACCATCGTTCTCTACGTCCGCCTTCCGCTTAAGCTTGCTGCGGTCACTATTTATCCGGTCTGGGTCTGGGGAGCGATCGGACTCGCGCTGGCTACCTTTTGTTATCTATTTAGTAAGACCCGAGGTTCTCTTTCCATCATTCTCCTCTGGACTTTCACCATCCTTACCCTTGCCGATGAAGCCGGCCCGCTGGCCCGTTTAGCAACCGCACCAATGGAGGAAGCTGCTCCAGAAGAACATGCCGGAAGCCAAATTCTCCGCGTAATCACCTTAAACTGCGCGAGCCATTCTGACCCCCTCGAGGCGACACGCCAATTCGACCCTGACATTATCTTTCTTCAAGAGATTCCTCCTGGCTATCGGATTAAAAGACTGGCTGACTCTCTTTTTAAAGGACAAGGCGACTATCGCTACAACCGCAACCTGCGATTCGCGGTCATTATTCGAGGAACGATTGAAAGAGAATTTCGATTTTCAAAATATCGCACTCAACTCGTCAAAGCAGAAATGTTCGACGGCCGTAAACTCAACCTTGTGAATCTCCACCTTCTCTCGGCAGCCACCAATATGAAACTTCACCAACTTGATTGTTGGCGCGAGCACATCAAGAACCACACTCTTCGAAGAATTGAGCTCTCGTCTTCGCTTGCCGGATTGAGACAATACGGTTCCCACCCACGATTCCCGACCATCGTAGCTGGCGACTTTAATGCTCCTGCGAACGACTCTGTTCACCGAATCATGCGGAAAGAGTTCACCGATTCGTTTGACGCAGTCGGCACGGGATGGGGTAACACTTTCCACCGCGCTCTTCCCTTACTCCGGATCGACTATATCTATGGATCCTCCAAGCTCATTCCCGTTCGCTCCCAAACCTTCACTAGAAACAACACTGATCACCGCATGGTAGTCTCTGATTTCATTTATCGCTAGAAACCTAGAAATCAGTATTCGGCCGTTTATTCCGGATTGAAACCCGCCCTCCACGTGCCCGGCGCATTGGATCAAAGACATGATCGGCTCCTGTAGATTTAATCTCCGAAACCATCGCCATCAACTCGCCCAACCTTCCCTTGGGCCATCCTCTTTCCGCGAACCATGAATAATACTCTGGTGGCAAATCTGTTAGTGGAACACCACAGGGCGGATACTTCCCCGGTCCATATTTACCAAAAGGCATATAAGCCTCAGAAATCTCATGAAGAAGATTCCGAAAGTCTTCGCGATCGATCTCAGTAAAATTCATAGGTTGTATCTGACTTGCATCCCCGCGAGATCTTCCTAAATTACGCAAAGAAACCAACAAAAACATGGAGAGTCACAACCCTTACGCCAGTCCATACTCAGTTGCTCAGGCATCCGAGAACGTCCGCACTGAATTTTACCAGAAAACCTACCTTCATCTCGCAGGAGCAATTGGGGCATTTATCATTCTTGAAGCGATGCTTTTTGCAATCCCTGGAATCGATCTATTTGTCTTCAAAATGATCGGAGGAGGAATGTCATGGCTTCTAGTTCTCGGACTCTTCATGGGCGCTTCTTGGATCGCTAATAAGTGGGCGACCTCAGATACCAGCCGAGGAATGCAGTATGCGGGGTTAGGGCTTTATATCGTCGCTGAGGCTATCATATTTTTGCCTCTCCTTTTGATTGCCGTGCGCTTCACCGGACAATCACACCTGGTCGGGCAGGCCGCCATTATAACCTTGGGACTATTTGCTGGTCTCACTTTTGTAGCCTTCACATCCAAGAAAGATTTCTCCTTCCTCGGCGGAGTTTTAAAGATTGGATCCTTCGTTGCAATCGGACTAATCGTAGCATCACTCCTCATGGGCTTTAATCTTGGGATCTGGTTCTCTGGAGCAATGGTCCTCTTTGCTGGAGTTTCTATTCTTTATCAAACTAGTAACATTATCCACAATTACCGCCCAGATCAGCACGTAGCAGCTTCCCTTGGTCTCTTTGCAAGCGTTGCCCTGCTCTTCTGGTATGTTCTGCAAATTCTACTATCTCTCAACTCGAGCGACTAATCGAATTCCCTTACACCTTTCAGAACCCGGACACAATCAGTGTTCCGGGTTCTTTTTTCTCCCTAAGATCCGTTTTTGACAAACTCGCCCTTTTGTCGCTAACTCCTACCAGCTCCTATGAATACCACCAATTTCCTTCTCGGAACGACTTCAATCCTAATTGTCGTCGCTTTTGCCTTCTCCTTTGGGGGCTTTAACGAAGGACGCGACAGCCAGGCCAGCAAGGACGAACTTGCTAAATTGACTGACGCAATCGAACAACTTGCCGCTGAAAATCGAGCACTTGAACGTAATTATTCCCGAACCAATCGCCCAAACAATGCGGCAACTTCGGTTTCGACGACCACCCCTCCGTCAGGTCTCCCTATCGCCCCCGGGCCTGCAACTTCTAATCCTGATTCAGAATCGCTGGGAAAAATAAAGGAACTCGAGGACAAAAATCGGGCCCTTGAAGAAAAAGCTCTCGCCCTCGAAGAGGAAAATAGCCGCGCCAATGAAGAGCGCCGACAGATCACGATTGAGCAGAATATGGCTGCCAAAAAAGTCCAGATGGCCATGGACATGGGGACCGTAAAATCGGCAAACAAAGAACAGGCCATTGTGATCTACGAACCTTCCCCGAACGCACCCAGCTTTCAACCCAGCCGCATCCTTGCAATACGGCGAAACACTGGAATTATCGGAACTATCGTGATCGAGCGGCTTGACGCGAGTGGGCAATACATCGCTACGATGAGACCTCACGGCTACTCACCTGACGGCTATCCGGACATTCAACCTGGTGATACCGTTATTGTAGATCCTAATGGTTAATTACCACTTGGAGGTCAAACCATACTGCCCGGCCAAAGCAAGCAGTTCTTCACGCATTGGCCACTCATCGGGGCGCTCACAGGGGCCATCGTGACGCTGGCTCGCTCCCTTCAACATCATGCACCCTGTGTTGTCGCCCATCTTACGAATGGCCTCAACTTCTTCAGATGATAATTTAAAATCAGCTGGCGTAGCAGCATAGTCGCGGATCTTATCTTCAATTGGAATTGCGTTTTCTCCAGCTTCCTGAATCACCGTCGGCACAACACACTTTACCGGATTCTGGGAGAGGTTCCAAAGTGAGGCGAATTGAATCATGCTCAGACCATGCTTCTCGGCAATTTCGCGCATTGGCTGCATTGCGTCGTTGCCCCGCTCGACCCAACCCTCGGGGCGATAAGCCCGGTGATCACCAGGACGAAATTCGTGGCCAGGCTTCATATCTCCATGGAAAAGCCCACCGTAATCCACCACGCGTGTAAGAATATCGACTTTGTTAGCAACCGCTGAGTCCAACACATGCTGTCCGGGCCATGGCTCTAACGGATTCAAAATAATCATAGCCCAGTCGATCACCTCCCCAAAATTTTCGAAGACATGCAATAGATCGAGTGTGAATCCATTGGCAGGACCGGGAGCAATTCCGAGCCGTTCCGAAAGTCCTTCTTCCTTCAAGGCATTCATTCCTTTCCAAACCGCTTCACTGGTGTAGCCGATTTCGTCTGGGTTGTGCAACATGACGAGATCAAAATGGCTTGTTTGGCAATTTGTGAGAGAACTCTCGCAAGCCCGACGCAAAAAATCACGGTAACCAGATTCACCCCTCAGCGATGGGCTCGTGAACCTCGGATACCCCTTACTCCCCTCGCGTTCTCCGTCGATAAAATCGTGACCAAGCATCCCGACGAGGCAGTAACTCTCCCTTGGGAATTCCGATAAAACCTCTCCTAAGACGGCATCCGCTTTCCCTTGGCCATAGACATCAGCAGTGACAAAAGTCCGAATCCCTGAGTCATAAGCAACTCGAATACATTTTTTGTAACGCTCTTCATCAAGAACTTCCCCAAAGTGCATAAACCGTCCGCCGCTCCAGGTCCCATATGCTGTCCGTGTCAAATCCATGTGGTAAATAAGCGATAGGGTAGTGCATCTTTCAAGCGGGACTTTTTCTATGGACTGCTAGGCTTGACCAGAAGTGACGAAAGAGTCCACATTCTTGCCGTGCGCGCCCTTCTTTTTCTTGCTCTTATCCTTCCGCTTCTCCCTTCCTGCACAAGAGTCTCCAAAAGACCTGGAAACATGGGTCTGCTTCCAACCGTCAGTGACCGAAAAGCCCAAATCGCGGCCGAACCCCGTGGCGATTTTTACTACGGTCGCCGCTACTTTGTGGAAAAAACCCGCTTCTGGGGATACCTCCGCGAACCGGGTCAGTCGGCAAATAAAGCCAAATTGGTCATTTTCAATGAATCTTGGAAGATCAACCCTGATCGCCTCCCCGAGACAAAAGAAAGTAAAAGCTACGGATTCGATCATAATTACGAATACCGGATTCACGGTCGATACACTGGAAGGGAGCTGTATGAACCCAACAGTAACCAAATTCTCCCTGAATTCATTCTCACCGACTATCAGCTCATTTCGCGCAGCCCAGGATGGCTCTTTTCTCCCTCGGATCAATACTATCCTACCCGACTTTCCCTTCTTCCCCCGAGCTTCTGATCGCGACTTTGTGAAATATTTCACAAAGTCCTTGCGAGCCTACAAGAACGAGAGTTTCATTGTCGTGGCTTAACATGAGCAAGACCACTACCTACGAGGCCCCGGATGCCGCTGCCGTCGCAGCACAGGCCGTTACCGATTACCAAGCGGAGACCGACGACGTCCTCGGCGAAAAGATGGTGCTAAACATGGGTCCATCCCACCCCGCCACGCACGGAGTTTTACGTCTTGTGCTGGAATTGGACGGCGAAATCATCGAAAAAGCCGAGCCCCACATAGGATACCTCCATCGAGGCGACGAAAAAATCGCTGAGAACATGCATTACAACCAGTTTGTTCCCTATACTGACCGGTTGGATTACCTTGCTCCTCTCGCAAACAATGTCGCCTATGCCTGTGCAGTTGAAAAACTGATGGGATGGGAACTGCCACCTCGAGGCCAAGCTCTCCGAGTTCTCTGCTGTGAACTAGCGAGGATTTCGTCCCACATGCTTGGGGTCGGCGTCTGCGCGATGGATGTTGGTGCCATGACCGTCTTTCTCTATACCTTCACGGAGCGAGAAAAAATTTATAACTTCTGCGAGCAACTCACTGGTGCTCGCTTCACCACGTCTTACACCCGAGTCGGCGGTCAAATCCGCGATATTCCTGAGGGCCTAGACAAGGACATCTTAAAGTTCCTTGATGAGTGTGAAAACACTATCGACGAAATTGCTGGGCTCCTCAACAACAATAAGATCTACCTCGAGCGGATGTGCGATGTCGGGGTAATCAGCCGCGAGGACGCTATAAGCTATGGGATGACCGGGCCCAACCTGCGAGCTAGCGGAGTAGCCCGCGACCTCCGCAAGGATAGGCCCTATTTGGGCTACGAGAAATACGACTTCGATATTCCGGTGGGCGAAAATGGTGATTGCTACGACCGGTTCCTCGTCCGCATGGAGGAGATGCGCCAGTCCATCAAAATCATCAAACAAGTTCTTGCTGACTTCCCAGAAGGGGAAATCAACGTGGGCGACACGAAGTCCACTCTCCCTGACAAAGAGCGGGTGCTCATGTCCATGGAGGAACTTATCCACCATTTCATTGTCGCGACCCAAGGGATTGAGGCCCCAGAGGGCGAGGTTTATTTTGCCGCTGAAAACCCCAAAGGGGAGCTCGGCTTCTACATTCACTCGAAAGGCGGCGGAGTCCCGAATCGGCTCAAGATTCGCGCCCCATCTTTCGTCAACCTTGGCATCTGTGCCGACCTCCTCAAAGGACACATGGTTTCTGACATCCCAGCCATTCTTGGCTCGCTCGATTTCGTAATGGGCGAATGTGACCGCTAAATTCACGTCTAATTCTTACAACCTGACTTTTTCTCACGGTGAGTTCTAAAATTGAAGCCCCCCGCCCTCGCTCGATCGATCGATCGAAGCTGAGTTACATCTCCACCAGCGCCCCGAACGATCGCGAAGTCCCCAAGTCTCGCCTTATTGACCGCAGTGCCGTGGAATACATCCGTCCTGTGCTCACCGTTCTTGAAAAGAATGTCCACTCGCCAGTCACCCCTGGCGTGGTTCATTTTCCTCAGTTCAAGATTACTCCTGCTCTCGAAAAAGCGGCCAATAAGCGCATCGCACAATATCCCGATGACCAACGCCGCTCGGCTGTGCTTCCCCTTCTTCACGAAGTCCAGCATCGTCACGGTTTCATCAGTCCGGAGTCCATTGAATGGGTGGCCGAGAAACTTGGCATCGCCGCAATCAAAGTTGTCGAGGTCGTCACGTTTTATCCCGGCTTCCGTCAGAAGGCCCCTGGCAAGCTCCACTTCCGAGTTTGCCGAACCCTCTCCTGCGCCATGGGCGGCTCCTACGAACTAATGGCCAAGCTTTGCGAAATAACCGGAATCGATCGCGGCTCCGCTGATACTCATAAGGACCCAATTTCCATCTCACCTTGCGGAAACTACTCAGTCGAATACGCCGAATGCCTCGCATCTTGCGGGACCGCCCCAGTCTGTCTCGTCAACGACGACTTCCACGAAGGCGTTACACCAGAAAAGGCTGAAAGCCTGATCACTCAATACGAAAGTTAATTCACTACTCTAAAACCACCAAGCTCATGTCTGACATCACCTACCTCCCCGGCAAGGAACCTCACGAAAAAGAGCACCGTCTAATCTTCAGGAATGTCGACCGCAAAGGCTGGAATCCAAAGATCAAGACATACCTTGCGGAAGGCGGCTACGAAATGGCTATGAAGGCTCTGAAAATGAAGCCCCAAGAGGTCATCGACGAAGTGAAAGCTTCAGGTTTACGTGGACGCGGAGGAGCAGGATTCCCGACTGGGATCAAATGGGGATTTATTCCTCCCAATAACACCAAGCCAGTCTACCTGATTTGCAACTGTGATGAGTCGGAACCGGGTACTTTTAAAGACCGCTACATTGCCCACCAAGATCCGCACCAGCTCATTGAGGGCATGGTGATCTCTGCCTATGCTGTTGGGGCTCACGTCGCCTACATTTACATTCGGGAAGAATTTCCGGAGGCGGCCATCATTCTTGAAAAGGCCATCGCCGAGGCCAAGAAAAATGGCTTCCTTGGCAAGGATATTCAGGGATCGGGATTCGATCTTGAAATCTACGTTCATCGTGGAGCCGCCGCTTACATTTGCGGTGAGGAGACCGGCCTGATTGAGTCACTGGAAGGCAAACGCCCCTACCCACGAATAAAGCCACCCTATTTTCCGGCCGCTATCGGCCTCTACATGGCGCCAACTATCGTGAACAACGTCGAATCACTCTGCCACGTTGTCCACATCCTTCGCATGGGAGGGGAAGAATACATCAAACTGGGGACCCCACGAAATTCAGGAACCCGCATCGTCTGTGTTTCAGGCGATGTTAAGAACCCAGGCTACTTCGAAATCGAAGTTGGCAAAGTCACCTTCCAAGAACTTCTCTATGACATGTGCGGAGGTCCCAAAGATGGGCGGACGCTCAAGGCCGTCATCCCAGGTGGTTCATCGTCGAAGATCCTACGCTGTAACGAAACTTTCCAGATCGGTCGTGGTGATGACGCCGAGGAAATGACTTTCTGGCAATTACCTCTCGACTTCGACACCCTCGCGGCGGCCGGCTCCATGGCGGGTTCAGGCGGTGTCATTGTGATGGATGACACCCGGCGCATGTCCTGGGTGCTTAATAATATCACCCACTTTTACGCCCACGAATCCTGCGGGCAGTGCACCCCATGCCGGGAAGGATCGACTTGGATGAAGAAAGTTTCTGATCGAATCGAAGACGGCAAGGCAACCCCGACTGATGTTCAGGTTCTGGAAGACATTGCCTATCAAATTGACGGCAAGACTGTTTGCGCCTTCGGTGAAGCCAGCGCTTGGCCTGTTGAAGCCATGATTGACAAATTCCGTGACGAACTCGTTGGCGAAACTTCCGACGATAACGACACTCGATCAGCCGAGCGGATCGCTCAGGAGCAATTCCTCTCGTCTGTTCCTCAATGAGATCTTTGTTCGGAATCCTCGCTCTAGTTTGTAGCTCTTGCTCGCCTACTGTTTTTGTGGTCGATGAAGCTGGGAGACCAATTGAAGATGCCAAGGTCGTTCCGATGAGCCGGAGCTTCAACTGGCCACCTAAAGAAACCGATAAAAATGGCGGAGTTCTAGTCCATCAAGATCTCCCTACCATTGACTACTTGCAGATCTCAAAAGCCGGCTATCGCAACCACCCACTCGTGAACTTCAATCTCCCAAAACCAATTACGGTGGTTTTGAAGAAGTGATTTTCCCGTAACTTAGTGGTTTCCTCGTCTAGCATCGGTAGCTCGCTACCAATCTAAGAATTGAGATACTACTTTTCCCGCGCCCTCGTGGAATAGAAAGAAAGAGCCCGAGCGTGGCGCCCAAATTGATTTTTCTCACTTCAGTTTTCTTACCCGCTGTTTGATCATTTCATCTGCAATGACTGCCACCAGAAGAACGATTCCAACAATGAGAAATTCCATGTGTGATTTCAACCAATCTACCAGATTGATCATGTTCTTTAAGAGCTGCATCACCGCCGTACCAATCACTACCCCCACAATTGTGCCCTCACCTCCACGAAGACTACAACCACCCAGCACTGCTGCAGCGATCGCATAAAGTTCATAAAAGTTTCCAAAGTCGCTCGGCTGAGCCGAATTCCCATTTAAGATGAATAAGAGCCCACCGAGCGCTGCCAGCATCGAACAAATCACGTAAGATAAAATAACCATCCGGTCGGTGTTAATCCCACTTAAGCGAGCCGCCTCCTCGTTATTTCCCAAGGCAAAAAGGTATCGCCCCCAAATAGTCTTGTTCAAGAAAACCCACGCAATGACCGCCACCACGATCAAAATTACAAAGGGATAAGGAATCCCAAATTTATCAGTCACTTCGATGGCTTCTGTTCCCCACTGTCGAAATGTCTCATGCTCTCCTCCAAATCCTTGTGACTGATCCTCTGCGAGCCCCCGAGTTGCCCCCCGGTAAATTAGCAAACTACAGAGCGTCACCACAAAAGGCTGCAGCTTGAGCTTGGTAATCAAAAAACCATGCCAAAGCCCAACGCAGAGAGCTACTACCATCGCGATTGCAACCGCACTACCCGGTGACCATCCTTGTCTCATCACCAGCCACGGAACCCCACAACCCACCAAACAAACCACCGAGCCAATCGAGAGATCTATCCCTCCCGTGATAATCACAAAGGCCACTCCAATTCCCAACAGACCATAAAGCCCGGTCCGCTCAAGCAACTTCCCTTGATTGTATCCCCCTAGGAAATTCTCTCCCAGAATCGCCGTCGCCACATAAATCACAATCAGGGTGATCAGGATGCCTTTGATTTTTTTCATTTTATTCTTCTTTATTAATATTTCCACCCGTCGCCAATTCCATGATGGCCTCCTCACTAAAATCTTCTCGGGCTAACTCGCCCGTGATTCGTCCTTCGTGCATCACCAAGGTCCGATCCGCCATCCCCATGATCTCTTCCATCTCGCTGGAGACAAACAAGACCGCCATCCCTTCGCGCGCGAATTTTTCCATCAGCAAATAAATCTCTTCTTTCGCCCCAATATCAATACCGCGCGTTGGTTCATCGAGGAGTAAAACCTTGGGCTTCAGCGCCAACCACTTTGCTAGAACGATCTTCTGCTGATTTCCTCCCGAAAGAAAACGGGCTAATTGCCATGATCCCGGCGTCTTCACACTCAGAGCCGACGTCATCTCAGCCACCAATTCCTCTTCCTTACTGGTATTCAAAAAAGGACCTTTGGAATCACGGCGAAGCGAAGCGAGACTCATATTGTCCTTAACTGCCATATCGAGAATGAGACCTTGTCCCTTCCGGTCCTCCGGAACTAAGGCCAGCCCACGCCTCAGCGACTCTCTCGGCGACCGGGGCAAGCCGCCCTTTCCTGCAACTGAAACATCACCATCTAACGCAGGCCGAGCTCCGAATAAAGCGGCCAACATCTCACTCCGTCCAGCTCCGACCAAACCTGCCACTCCCACTACCTCACCGGCTCTCACCTCAAAGTCTAATTTATATCCCCGGTGCTCCACCGAGCGCAACCCTCGAACCGAAAGAACCACTTCACCTAGGTCATGCTTCGTCCGTTGATAGAACTGCGAGATATCGCGACCAACCATCATACGCACCATTGCATCATGATCGACCTCATTCCGTTTAAGCATCCCAGCATTTTCTCCATCACGAAAAACTACCACCCGATCCGCCAACTTCTTCACCTCACCCAAGCGATGGGAAATATAAATCACACTCACCCCTTTCTCCCGAAGATCGTGAATCACCTCAAAGAGCCGCTCGGACTCGCGTAGGGATAAACTCGACGTCGGCTCATCCATGATGATCACTTTGGCATCGGTCGACAGAGCCTTTGCAATCTCAACCAATTGCTGTTTCCCGAGCGTTAATTCACTCAGCAAGGTCTCCGGTGACACCTCGAGCCCCACCATTTCTAAAACTCGCTTCGACTCCCGTTGGATCAACCCTTGGTCGATCCAACCAAATTTCCCAGGCTCGCGTCCCAAAAACATGTTGCCTGCCACCGTCAGATTTTCCGCCAAATTCAATTCCTGATGAATCAGCGCAATTCCCGATTTCTGGGAGTCTTGAACGCCTAAAAACCGAACAACCTTTCCCTCTACCAACAACTCGCCCTCATCCGCAGGCTGAACGCCCGCGAGAATTTTCATGAGGGTGCTTTTCCCCGCTCCATTCTCCCCTATGAGGGCCAAAATCTCTGCAGGATACACCTGCAAGTCTACCCCCGAAAGAGCGACCACTCCGGGAAAGCGCTTCGTGATTTTTTGAACCTCCAGAAAAGGCTCCCCCATTACTTTCCAAGCTTTGAATTCAGATCACTCCAAAAGGCATCCACGTTATCTTTCCGGATCTGACGCGCCGGAATATCAACAAACTTGTTTTCGGGAATGACCGAGGCATCACCCTTGGAGAGAGAATCAAGGATCTCAATGGAGCGTTTCCCATACTCATAAGGGTCCTGCACAACCGTCCCATACACCGAGTCATTCCTAATACCTTGGAGGGTAACTTCATCCTCATCAAAACCGATCACTTTAACTTCTCCGATCCTTCCAGCCTGCTTCAAAGCCTCCAAAATAAGAGGTGGATTGTAGGCAAAGAGCCCCACCATGGCATCGACACCTTCGTGCTTCGTAAGCATATCTTCAACGTTGGCCTTTCCTTTCGCGCGATCAAATTGGTCGGTCAATGTTGCCAAAACAGTATATTTGGCGCCAACCTGCGACTGGCCCGGTGCATCATAACGAGAACCATCTTTCTCGCGGCCAAGCAGACAATCAATCACGCCTTGCCTTCGGCGTTTTGCATTATCTTGCTCAAGCCGGCCAATAAAGAGAACGACCTCTCCTCCACCAGGAATCGCTTCCTTAACCAACTCACCGCACATCCAGCCCGCATCATAATTGTCCATCCCCACGTAAACCTGGCGCTTCGTAGTTGGAGCATCAGTATCCATCGTAATCAGAATCGAATTCTCTGCAACCTCATCAAACAATCCCGCCTGATTGATCGGATCGATAGCTGCCACGGCAATTCCATCAACTCCTTTGGCAAGTAAATCCTCGAGCTTTGACTTCTGGTCGTCGCCGGATGACGGCATCAAAACCTCCACATTCACTCCCAGTTCCACACCAGCGTCTTCTCCACCTTTCTTACAGATATCCCAAAACGAAGCCACTCCAGTGGTGACCAGCGCGTAGCTCGCCGTCCCATCTTTTTTCTCTCCGCAACCGGAGAAGGCAAACGCTCCAATTACCAATGTACAAGCCAAAAACTTTTTCATAAGGAGGAGATAAAAACCTACCACTCATGACGGGACCAGAAGAAAAATGCCAAATACCTTCAGATTCCACCGACTCAGTTCAATGAGACGTGTTGAACTTTTTCTGACCAAAGACAGGACCATTTCCCATATCCTGATCATAGACTTCCCCATCTCTTTTTGAATTTATCAATACCCTGCGGAAACATAGTGTCAGGCCTAAGCCTAAAAATGAGTCACCTAAACTGCCCCGCTTCCATAGAAAAATGGTAATCTGCCCCGGCAAGGCGGTCGGTCAGGGATTTCTCGTTCAAACCATGTGTTTTACAAAGATCATCAAGCGAGCTTGCGTTGTTACGGAGCTCAGTGTTGATAAGACCAACGAGAAGGTGCGGATCCATCGTTTCAAAGGATTTGAGATTCATAACGGGACCGTGAATAAGGCTGAATCGGGTTGACAGCGAGCGCTTTTTCCGGCTAAACCCCGCCCGCGCGGCGTCGGAAACGTCGCACCCCGAACTTTAAGGGCATCCCATGAAAAAAGACATCCATCCCGATTACCATCCCGTAATCTTCCAAGACATGACCTCTGGTCACCGTTACATCACCCGATCCACCGCCAAGTCTGACAAGACCGAAGAGATCGATGGTGTTGAACATTTCGTAATCTCGATGGGCCTCACGGCCGATTCACACCCCTTCTTCACTGGTCAAAGCACCTTTGTGGATACCGAGGGTCGCATCGACAAGTTCCAGAAGCGTTTCGGCACCGTGCGTCGGGCCAAGAAGCCCACCCGGGCCCAAGGCTAGAAACCTTCGTTTCTGTTCTCACACTTTCAAAAAGGCGGCTCTTCTCGGAGTCGTCTTTTTTGTTTAACCTCCTCCCATGGACGAAGCTGTCGAAAAACTCCTCCCCGCCATCGAGGAACAATTGAACTCGCCCGAAACCCCCTATGTGCGGGAGGCCTTCGATCGCATCCTCACCAAGCCCGATATCGAAGAAGAAGAAGCCAAAGCGATGCTCGCCTTTTGTCTGGCCGATGAAGTGGAAGCCATGATGGCCGATGAGCGCGATTTTGACAGCAATCGCTACCAAATGCTCCTCGAACTGCTTCCGGTAATGCCGGAGGGAAGATAGACTCATCGTTTCTTTCCCCTGCATTTGGTTTTTCGCCTCCCTCACTCCGCTCGTAACCCATAAGCCCCTGAGCCTATTTGAGGACAAAAACGAGTAAATGATTTGCACCTCTCGGTTCTCGCTGAGCACCAAGCAAGGAACAATTTGACCTACCAACAATCTAAAGTCATTCGATGACCCCACAAATTGCTCTTTCTCCCGCGGAAATTCCATCCTAAGCTGTCACCCCATGGGCATTTTTGACAAACCACGGCTCAAGCGCGGTTCAAAGGGAAGAGACAACCTTCCTGACGACCTCTGGACCAAGTGCCCCGATTGCGGGGAATTACTGCACACCTTGGACCTCAAGCAGAACGACCTTGTTTGCACCAATTGTTCCCACCACTTCCTCATGGGCGCCTACGACCGCTTCAAGCTCATTGCCGACGAAGACACATTTGAGGAAACTGAGACTGATCTCATTTCTACGAACCCACTCGGCTTTTCACACTATTCTCAAAAAACCGAACTCCTTCGGGCCAAGACCGGACTCAAAGATGCTGTGGTCACTGGAAAAATGAAAATCGGAGGTAATCCCGTCATGGTAGCAGTGATGGATTTTAAATTCTTTGCCGGCTCTATGGGTTCGGTAGTAGGTGAAAAAATCACGCGTGCCATCGAACAAGCCACGGCCGAAAAACGAGCTATCTTGATCTTTTCCTCGTCATCAGGAGCACGCATGCAGGAAGGTATGCTCTCCCTAATGCAGATGGCTAAAACCTGCGGAGCGCTCGCTCTTCATTCCGAGGCGAAGCTTCCCTACATTTCCATCTTCACTCATCCAACCACCGGGGGAGTGACTGCGTCTTATGCAACGATTGGCGATATCAACATTGCCGAGCCTAAGTGTATGATCGGATTTGCCGGACCGCGTGTGGTCAAGGAAACGACTCACCAAGATCTGCCTCCCGGCTTCCAAACCGCTGAGTTCATGCTCGATCACGGATTAATCGACGCTATCATACAGCGCCGCGATCTCCGCCGCAAATTGTCGCAGTATCTGGACTACACAATGCCTCAAAGCTAAGAGCTAAGGTCGTGCCAAAACCCGAGGATTACTCGTGTTGCCATAACGGTCCACTGCGCTCACTGCGATCGCATCGGGCAACCCTTTGAGGGTCACCTTTGTCCCACGGACGACCGTGATCAATCGCCATGCCCGCCCGACCCGAACCTGAATCGCATATTGCGAGCAACCTGGCACCGACCGCCAAACAAGATCAAGATTCCCATTTGATCCTTTTGCTAGGACGTTCGGGGTTTGTGGAAGATTTCTGCTCGACCAAGGCATTGGAGGAACCAAAGCGGGCTCCTGATAGAATTTTTTCACAAGCTCGTTACTGATTCCTCCTTTGTTCGTCATTAGAGATTTCATGCTCCAAAAAACGTGCCCCACATAATTCTTACCAACCGTCCGAGTGAGGGAAACTTGATTGGCAATCTCGCTAGCCCCGCGCCCAGGATCTTCACTTGAATTAATCCGAGCTGAGGCAATTCCAGGCCAAACCGGGCGAGTTCCCTGTGATCGCCACCAAGCGATTAGGCGACTAAAGCTCTGAGGACTCTTAATTCGCCAATAAAGTTGAGGAGATAAATAATCGCACCAACCTTGCTGCAACCACTTACGTGAATCAGCCGCCAGATGATGATAAGCATCAATCGTTGCTGTAGTTCCCGCCGGAACTCCCGGACGCCAAATTCCAAATGGGCTAATCCCAACACGAACCCACGGTTTCTTTGCCTTCACCTTGGAATACATGGCCTTCACAAATCCATCCGACGCCGCTCGACGAGCTGCTGGGGTCTTACCATCCGGAAAGGTCGGTTTCGCACGCCCTTGCGAATCAACGTCGGGATATGGATAAAAATAGTCGTCGATGTGAATGCCATCAACATCGTATCGATTGACCACATCCAAAATTACCGAGAGCGCTCGTTGCTGGGTAAAAGCATTAGAAGGATCCATCCATTTGTAATTTTTGAAGTCGCGAATCACCGAGGGGTGAGTCTTGACAACATGGTTCCTTGCGGTGGGAATCTTACTGTTAGGCAGCGCACGGAATGGATTAAACCAAGCATGAACCTCTATTCCTCGGGCATGTGCCTGCTGGATACAATATGCCAATGGATCATAACCCGGAGAGAGCCCTTGAGTCCCACTGATCCAGTGACTCCACGGCTCGAGCCGAGATTGATAGACGGCATCAGCATTAGGTCTTACCTGAAAAATAATCGCGTTCATTTTCATCGATGCCATTCGGTCGAGCATCGCTTTCATTTCAGCCTGCTGAGCACCCGCACCCATTCCTTTTCGCGACGGCCAATCAATATTGTAAACACACGCGACCCAAGCCGCCCGAAATTCTCGAGGAACCATTGGTGCGACTTCATTGACTGCCGAGTATTGCTGAGCTTGCGAAAGCCCAGAAAACAAAAAGCACGAAACTATGATTCGAAAGGTCACCCCAAATCGTTGTCAGGCGACAGAATTTCTCAAGACAAAAGCAGAGTTGATATCAACTCAATATCCTTACCGCTTGATCTACCTCGATAAGTCCGAACTCATTACCTTCTTAATGAGCCAGCCCTGGTTGACATACTTTAATTCATGGGTAATGCACTCTAATCGATCCTCTGGTTCATGGGTAATATAGAGAATCTGGGTCAACTTCGTCGACGCAATCCGATCAATTACACCTAAAACTAGGGATCGATTCATGGGGTCCAGCCCCTGACAGGGCTCATCGAGGACAAGCAGCGGAGGACGTTTCACCAATGCTCTAGCGACCAAAAGAAGGCGCTGCTGACCGTAGCTGAGAGATCGAAACGGCCGATCCGCCCACGGATTCATCCCCACCAACCCAAGCCATTCCCCTGCCATACGCCAATGCTCTGGACTAACTTCTTGATAAAGACCAACGCTATCAAAGAGCCCTGAGGCCACGATTTGTAGGGCACTAAAACTCACCCGATGCTGTTGATGAAGTGATGGCGAAATGATTCCGACATGGCGCTTAACGTCCCAAATCGATTCACCCAATCCGCGGCGTAATCCCATCACGGTCACATCATTTGAGTAGCACTGTGGATGATCACCAGTGACAAGATTCACGAGCGTCGATTTCCCACAACCATTGGGACCGGAAATCTTCCAATTCTGTCCCCTCTCAACCGACCAATCGAAATCCGAAATAATTTCCCTCCCTCCATGAACTACCGTTACTTGTTTCATAGAAACCAAAGCTCCCGAAGATGGACTAATTGACTCCCCTTTAGGTAAGACCAGTTCGCCATCATTGAGACCCATTAACTGCTGGAATGCTTCGTTTTTGAATACTTCTTCAAGTGATCCATTTAAAATCACCGCTCCGTCCTCAATACAACAAACATCATCAACCAAGCCCTCTAGGTCACTCAAACGATTTACAACTAAAACCAGATCACGTCCTTCCAGCAAATCTCGCAAAGGTTGCCGAAAGGCCTGGTCAAGGCCGTCGAAGGGTTCATCAAGCACGAGAAGCTTCGGATTTTTCACCAAAGCTCGTGCCAGCATGAGTCGCCGCCGCTCACCAGTCGATAAGGTCAAAAAACCCTGCTCAAGAATTTGCGAAAGCCCTAACCTCTCCGCAATCCCTTTCAATTTTTCTCCGTCGAGACAAACTTCTTCAATCATCTCCCTTACCGAACGACCAAAATCAATCCGATTCAAAAACTCACTGTCATCCTCCCGAATTTCACGCTCAAGAAGCTCGTTCTCGAGCTCAAATGAAACCAAAGTTGCCCCGTTTTCTTCAGCTAATTTGGAAGCAAGGGTTGTCTTTCCCGATCCGTTTCGGCCGACAATCCCCAGACTTTTACCGGGCCTAACTTCTAATTCACTCACCGTCTTCAAAGCGTCCTTGATTAGCCTCCTTCCACACTTTCCAACACGCTAGAAATCCGGGCGCAAAATCCTCCGGCACAGCCTCCACCCAGTCGTCGATTTGCGGCATCGTGAACCACTCCCCATATTCAATCTCCACGCATGGAAACCGAATCTTTCCCTTCGCCAAAGTCGCATAAAGCCTTACATGCTCCCACCCCGTATTGGCATGAGCCCCCAGCTTTCCAACCTCACGCACATCATCATTAGTGAGGCCAAGTTCCTCCTGCAATTCACGGGCTGCACAGTTTTCGTATTCTTCCCCTGCGTCTACATGACCAGCCGCGCTTGAATCCCACAAGCCCGGGCACTTGTCCTTTAAACGAGAGCGCTTCTGCAAAAAAATCTCCCCCTTTTGATTCAGAACAAAAATGTGCACCGCGCGGTGCTTCAGTCCATCACGATGAATGATATCCCGCCGCTCGCTTCCTACAACATTATCGTCATCATCTACAACAGCCAACATTTCATCATCCCCCTGCCCTTCCTCTTTTTCAAAAAACGGGTCCACTTCTCGGGTTAAAGCTACCCAATCCTCAAGACTCAACTCCTCGGCCCGCGCGGTCGAAGAAAACTCCAGCTTCTCGCAAACCTTTCCCCAATCGACATCGTCAGGAAGATTTTTACGTAACTGCTTTCGACGTTGAGCAAAGCCGCGCCTCACCAGTTCATCAAATAATCGCCGGTCATGAACTGGCAAATCCGCCTGCCGCGGGGCCAAAGTCATCACAGTCGAATCGACCATTGGACGTGGGATAAAACAACTGGGAGGGACGACCTTAACTGGCGCTCCCTGCCACTCGCACTGCATCCGAAGAGTTAAAACGCCATAATCTTTACAACGCGATCCAGCCAAGATCCGATCAATCATCTCCTTCTGCAACATAAGCACCGCTCGTTTAAATGGAGATGGGCCCTTTAGAAAATTCCGTAGAATCGCTCCTCCAGCTGAATAAGGTAAATTGCCAAGAAGCTTCACATTCTTATAAGCAAAGAATGGCCGGACATCGATTCGAACCGCATCGTGATTAATTACTGTAACCTCCGGACGATTAGCGAATTTTTTAATTAAATACTCTGCGAGCCTCCGATCATATTCCACTAGGATCACTCGTGCCACTTTCCCTACGACATGCTCCGTAAGAGCTCCAGTTCCAGGCCCCACTTCAACAATAGTATCTTCTGGATCCAAGTTTAACTGGGCCACAATCCACTCGGCGGTATTTTGATCGACGAGGAAATTTTGCCCCAACTTTTTGGAGGGAATCACGCCGGCCTCATCGAGGACCTCTTTCAATTCGCTTGCGGTCACGCTCCGTTTCAATTGCCGGGGCCCCGATTGTCCACTAAAAAGGAACAGCTCTGTGACTCTCGCCACCGTTATCACCCTGATTCGTCTCGCCCTAATTCCGGTCTTTGCCTGGATTGCGGTAAAATATGGGCAGTCGGTTGATGCAGGTTCAGGAGAGGAATCACTGCGTTGGCTCGCGGTTGCCGTCTACACCTTAGCCTCGGCTCTCGACGGGCTCGACGGCTGGATCGCCCGACACTTTAACCAAAAGTCGATCACGGGAGCGATACTTGACCCGCTGACAGACAAGGCTCTCCTCATGACGGGCCTCATCACCGCGACATTTGTGAATTGGGGAACTGATTGGAACCTTCCTGTTTGGTTCATCGTTCTCGTGATCGCCCGGGATCTCGAAATCATCGGGGGGATCTTAATTCTTTATCGTATCAACAAGAAAGTTCCGATCGAACCCCATTGGACAGGAAAAGTTTGCACTGTGACTCAAATGATCGCACTGGGCTGGATTATGCTGAAGTTCGACCATATCAACCTGATCTTTCCCACGATTCTGGCAACAATTTTCAACATTTGGTCCGGATACGAATATTTCATGATGGGGTATCGCCAGCTTCCCGGGAAGTCGTGTTCCTAATTCTTGAATTTTCTGCGGAAGCAGCCAACCTAATCGCGTGTCATTTCTCAAGCTGCAAAACCTCAGCACCCATTTCCCCGTCCGGGGCGGCGGCTTGATTTCTAGGCAAACGGAAATCATCAAAGCAGTCGACGGAGTCTCCCTTGAGATTGGGCAAGGTGAAATCCTTGGCTTGGTCGGCGAATCCGGGTGTGGAAAATCGACTCTCTCTCGGACCGTAATGCAACTTCAACCCGCCACTAGCGGTTCAGTCACGCTCAATGGCGAAGAGCTCACCTCGCTTCCAAAAAAGGAAATAAGGAGCCGACGCCTCGATTTTCAGATGATTTTTCAGGACCCTTATGCGTCGCTAAATCCACGCATGACTGTCTTTTCCACTCTCGCCGAAGCACTTTGTCAGCGTCATCCCGTACTAAAAAAGGATAAAACCCTGACCTCGAAAGTGGTCGAACTCATGACTACGGTTGGACTTGATCCGAGGTTCATGAAAAAATATCCACACGAGTTCTCCGGTGGACAAAGACAACGGATCGCAATCGCTCGCGCACTCGCACCGGAGCCTAAATTGGTTATCGCCGACGAGCCGGTTTCCGCTCTTGATGTTTCCATTCAGTCCCAGATTCTCAACCTCCTTCTTGACCTTCGCGACAAACTTGAACTCACCATGATTTTCATCTCACATGATCTATCGGTGGTTCACTACATCGCGGACAACATCGCCGTAATGTATTCTGGAAAAATAGTCGAATATGGTGAGGCCAACGAGGTCTTCTTAAACCCCAAGGATGAATACACCCGTAAACTTCTTTCCGCGATTCCTCAGTTGAAGGAACAAGCATCTGCATAACATTACGATTCACATCATGGACCCCGGCATCTACAAAATCATCCACTTCGTGGGACTCATCGTCCTCTTTCTTGGGATTGGCTCCCTCATGACTTCCGACCCGAAGAAACCTGCATCTTTCCGTCTACCTGCAATGATTCACGGGATCGGACTTCTCCTAATTTTAGTCAGTGGATTTGGGCTGCAAGCCAAGTTAAAACTAGGCTTCCCTATCTGGATGATTAGCAAACTCGTGATTCTCCTCGCGCTGGGAGGATCAATCGCCTTAATCAAACGTAGGGCTCTTCCTCCGATCGTAATTTATATTCTCGTCATTTTCCTCGGAAGCATTGCCGCGTATCTTGGATTTTCAAACTCCATGGTTCTTCGCCCGTAGGGCATAGCTATTCATCTGACTCTTCCACTTTCAAGGGAGGAGGCGGTGGTGGTGGCGACACCGTATCTTCTCCACTTGAAGTCGGGAAAACAGCGCCACGCCAAATTTGCTTACCAAGATTTTCTTCAACCTTATTTTCAATTTCACTCACGACTTCGACTCCCATTTCGAAGACAAGTCCAGCCTCTCCATTCTTGGTGATCTGATTCCCCTGAAGCGAAACTGCCTTACTCCCTTGATCGAAGAGGATTCCTCCAAGAAAATTCTCATGAGCATGGCAGTTCACGATATTGACTCCATTGGCCCCCGAAAAATAGAAGCCCACTTCTCGATTCTTTTCGCTTCGAGTAGTTTGCACGCTTATAGCCGCTAAAGGCTCAATCGCAAAAATCCCGTTTCGTCCGTTAGCGATTAAAAATGAGCTTTTTATCGAGCCACTTGCTCCGTCCCAAAAATCGACTCCATGGTGCAGGTTTTTTTCGCAGGTAACTCTGGACAGATCGGCACGGGACCCCTCACCTGTCACTGAAATTCCGTCCCAACCAGAATCAGAAACCTTACATAACGACAAAGAGGCTTTACCACCATTCAAAACGGCAATGCCATGCCCACTGGCACGAATGACCAAGAGATCCTCGCCTTCGATAGATCCACCATCAACAGCCACGACTGGCGACCGCTCGTCGTCATTCACTAAACCCGAGTGACGTAAGGTCAAAGATACCACGCGAACCTCACTTACGTCTGCGGGAACAGTAATAACCGCACCAATATCAGCAGGGCATTCGATGATGGTATCAACCCGACTTTCCCCGATGATTTGCACTCCATGGGGCATTATTAGCGACTCGTGATAGACCCCCTTTGAAACAAAAACACGATCGTTTTTCTTGGAAACCTTCAGAGCTGCTGAAATCGTTTTATGATCCTCAGGAACTTTGACCATTTTCCCGTAGGACGCCATTTGCTTGTAAAGCACGCGATTTTCTTCGGAAGGATCGAGTCGCACAGCTTCCTCGAGAAGGGCAATAACCTCTGGAGAGTAAGTCCCCTTATCCAAGGATCTCACTTTCTCCACCAAACCCGCCGCCGCCTTCTTTCGCTCGATTGCCTCTTCCTGAGCAGTCTTCAAAGTCAACTCAAGGGAAGAAATTCGATCAAATATAGGATCCGCTTTTCTAAGCGTCGCCAATTTGCTTTTTGCAATCCCCCAATCTTCCGACTCTACCGCCTTTTCAATCTCGCCAACCATTAACTTTCTGCGAACTTCGAGCCTACTCTTACGAAGAGATTCCCGAATTGAAGACACGATGGGGTGCCCCGGCTGCAAATTTTCCACTTCCTGACAAAAAATTTCAGCTTCCGAGAGCTGACCCGCTTCCTGAGCTGACTGTGCATTCGAGATTAAGAAGGCAATTTGCTGGCCCTTTTCCTCGTTACGACCTTTTTCAATTTCTGCAAGAGACTCTCGGATCACGACCTCAGTCGCGCCAGCGTCCTTGAGAAGTTTGATGGAATTCTGGGCTTCATTCCACCGACGCTTCTCAATCGAGACCACAAAATCCTCCTGGAGACTTTCAAGATCCACCTCGTCTTTTGGTCGATTTCTTAATTCAGAAAATCCGCCTCGATAAATGTAATACGCACCTCCACTTAGTAGCCCAAACATGAGAGCAAATATTACAAATCTCCCTTTCCATTTTTTTGACACCTTTGCGGGAGACGAAACCTCTCGCTGAACGGGAAAATTTTGCGCAATCTCCTTCTTGGATAGCTCTGCTTCTACCGCATTAATTAAAACCCGCAACTCGACAAGATCGCGTTCGAAGCTAGCCTTCGCCGCTGAACTTGTCGCACTTTTCGCCATCCAATACAGACGAATCTCCACTTTGCGCCACTTGGAAAGACCATCCTCAAGACACTCGTCCTTTTGGAAACCAAGCTTCTGGCGTGCGGCTTCGATAGAGAATTCGCGAGAGGAGATGTCAGGCACAATGAGCAAGTTGCCTCATTTAAACAAGTTGGCCAATCTTAAACCTACAGTCTACCAAAGCCCTAGCTTGCCATAATAAAGGGCATAAACTCCCATGGTGGCATTCGCCACTCCATGCATCACAACACATGCAAGAAGGCTCTTGGTGTAGACTGCAACGGCGTAAGTCAACGATCCATAAACGATTGCGCCAGCATAATCTATGGGAGCATGTGCCAATACAAATACCAAGGTTACCACCACGAAGGAGATCTTGGCCGGCTTCCCAAAAGGCACTTTCCAGTAGTCGCCGTCCATATCCAAAAGAAAACGCATCAAGAATCCTCGCCAGAAGATCTCTTCCACCAAAGCTACCACAACCACAGCCCGGACCATCCGGAGAATCAGAGAGGCCCAATAGGCTACTGGGTTTTCAAAGACTCCAGGATCAAACCCCTCTCTTCGTGGGGCAAGACCAGTCAGTTTCTCAAAAAAACCATCAGGTTTTCCTGTCATTCCTAACCAATCATAAAGAACCGTAGGGAGGAGCCAGAACCCGATTCCAATCACCCCCCCCAAGACTCCAACCCAAACATTCCTACTCCATTGAAGCTCGTAGTGTTTCCAGAAAAACGCCAAAACCCCTAAACAGGCAACGGTCTGGATGGGATAAAAAAGTTGATCCGGCCAGTGGCGATACCAAGGTGCGCGATCATGCTCCCAAAGCATTGCATCCCCTACAAATTGATAAATCAGATTGAAAATCATAAAGACCGCAAACGGCACGACATACGCCAAAGTCCGGTCTTCTCGCCAAATCTTTAATTGATCTTTCATGCCTCAGGACAGCGTTCCAATGTATCGCTCCATCGCATCCATCGCAGCTTTCAAATCGTCCATGCCAGTTGCGTAGCAACAACGCAGGAACCCTTCCCCCGATTCCCCAAATGCGTCACCCGGCACAGCCGCAACCTGCTCCGCCTCGAGGAGTCCCAGAGCGAAATCCTTACTCGATAATCCAAACTTCCGAATATCAGGAAATACGTAAAAGGCGCCGCCTGGACAATGGCAATCGATTCCCATTCCGTTAAGTCTACCCACCAAAAAGTCACGCCTTTGGTGATATTCATTTTTCATTGGGGCGTATAAATCGTGACCACCGCTTAAAGCTTCAAGTGCAGCTGCTTGGCTCGTAATGGGTGCACATAGAATTCCATATTGATGAATTTTCATCATCGCCTCAATTAGCGGGGCAGGCGCACAGGCGTAACCGAGCCGGAATCCCGTCATCGCAAAAGCTTTAGAAAAGCCATGAAGGAGAATCGTCCGGTCGCGCATGCCAGGTAAGGTGGCAATGCTCACATGCTCTTCTTCATCGTAGCGAAGTTCGCTGTAAATCTCATCACTCAAGACGATAAGGTCGTGCTTCACACAAAGTTTGGCGATCCCTTCAAGATCTTCCTTGGAAGCAACCGCGCCCGTCGGATTCGTCGGGAAATTTAGCATCACAATCTTCGTTTTTGACGTGATTGCAGCAGCTAGAGCATTCGGCTTCAGAGAAAAACCATCTTCCTTCGTCGTCGCAACTGGCACTGCAACACCATGTGCCATGACAATACTCGGAGAGTAAGATACGTAGCACGGTTCGTGATAAATCACTTCGTCACCAGGATTTAAAAGGGCTCGCAGTGCAAGATCCAGTGCCTCGGAAACACCTACCGTAATGAGAACCTCAGATTGAGCATCGTAAGACACATGAAAAAAATCATCCACGTATTCCGAGATCTTTTCCCGTAAGCTGAGAAGGCCCAAATTAGAGGTATAACTCGTCTCCCCTCTTTCCAGAGAGTAAATAGCCGCCTCCCGAATCGACCAAGGTGTCGCAAAGTCAGGCTCTCCAACCCCCAGAGAAATGACATCATCTCGCCCGATCACGAGCTCAAAAAAGTCCCGGATCCCCGAGCGTGGAATGGTTTGCAAGTGAGTTGCCAATTTCGAGTCAATATTCATCACAATGTTTGCTAGGGAGCAACCGGAAGACGAGATGCTCCTGAGTTTTCACCGAAAATGAATCCCTTCTCTTTATATGACTTCAACCTGAAGTGAGTTGCAGTAGAAATGACGCCCTCAATCGTACTAAGTTTCTCGGAGACAAAGGCTGCCACCGATAAAAGATCTTTTCCTTCGACCATTACGAGTAAATCGTATCCACCGCTAATCAGATAACAGCTAGTTATCTGTTCAAAGCGGGAAATCCGGCGAGCGAGACGATCAAATCCTCCTCCACGTTCTGGAGTGAGCCTAACTTCGATAAAAGCGGTCACGTCATCATCACCATCGAGAGCCGGGTCAATCATGGCACGATAACCGCGAATTGTCCCATCCTCCTCCCATGCCGCAATTTGAGACGCTACCGCTTCTTCCGAGGAGGATATCTGGGCTGCCAAATCAGCATCGGATTGGCGCGCGTTGCGCCTGAGAAGGTCAAGGAGTTGGTTCATATCAGTATTTCAAAAATTAGTCGCCAAAACACACACCAACTGCCCGGGCAGCTTTTACAACTTCAGTGTCGGATTCGACGAGTCGGAGCTCTGCCACAGCCTCTTTAATAGGAACCGAACCAACGTGATAGCTGTGGTAACTCACCATTTGACCGAACTTGCCTTCTCCGGCAAGATGTGCAGCCATTACGCCAAAACGAATTCCCAAAATTCGGTCAAGCGGCGTCGGCGTTCCACCCCGTTGAATGTGTCCCAAAGTCGTGCACCGAGTCTCTTTGCCAGTCAGCTCGCCAATCTTTTTGGCCACCTGCTCACCGATACCTCCAAGACGAACTTGGCCACCACGATTGTCGTCTACAGTTGCCAGATGTCCGTCGGGATTTTTGGCGCCCTCGGCCACGACTACCAGCGAGCTTGTGTAACCCATTGCTTCGCGCCTCTTGAGGTGCTCGGCCACTTTTTCGTAAGTAAAAGCAATCTCAGGGAGCAGAATGACATTGGCAGCTCCAGCCATACCGCCCCACAAAGCGATCCAACCAGCGTGACGACCCATGACCTCCAAAACCATCACACGTTTGTGGCTTTGAGCCGTGGTGTGAAGTCGATCAAGGCCATCTACCACTGTGCTTACCGCACTATCAAAACCAAAGGTCATTGAAGTAGCCTTAAGATCGTTATCAATCGTTTTGGGCACTCCGATGATAGGCCAGCCCTGCTCGTATAGTTGATTTGCGGTCGTCAGTGATCCATCACCGCCGACTACCACGAGTGCCCCAATTTCGAGCTGATCCAGGGTTTTCTTAGCTCGATCAACAATTTCTTGAGGGACCCGGGCAATATCACCCTCACCAACCTTTGCCGCAAAGTTCCCCTTATTAGTTGTCCCAAGGATTGTGCCCCCCTGCTTGAGGATCCCCTCAGTATCCTTAGGATTAAGGAAGGTGAAATCCCCCGGAGGAAGAAGTCCTTCAAAGCCATCTCTAAAACCAATGGTTTCCCAGCCTTTAGAAGCCGCAGCACCAACAACTCCGTGAATGACTGCATTCAGCCCTGGGCAGTCGCCCCCGCAATTAAGAATTCCAATTCTCATGATTTAATGTGTGTGTGAATTTTTTGGGTTATTGGGGTTTAGAAACAATGAGCAGCTCGCGTGCCTCCTGAACAGGTCGCCCTTGCAGCTGCCAGTTGTCATAGGCAGCCCACCCCTGATTGATCAAGGTTTGCGTGATCCCCCATCGATCCGGACTCCCGAGCGCAATGGTAATCAGACGACGTCCCGTCAGTTGAGTCCCTCCGGTCGGAAGTTTGCGCACGATGGGTTTTTTTTCCGAACTTGTTGCTGCACATGGCCCCGCTTGTGTCGTGCTTCCACTCTTAATCCCATTTACATTCCCCCGACCGATCATCGCGTGAGTGTTGCGAACCTTAAAAGACCGCTTTTGATTGAATCGAAAAGATGAAATGGTCCTTACAGTTTGCTTTACATAGAACTGGAACCCTGGATTGCGCATCGCGTAAATAGCTAAACGTGCCATATCGCGGGCAGTTGAAATACCCTGTGATCGACTTCCATCCATCCCATGTGAATTAACAAAGCGAGTCTGCTGCATCCCAAGCCCACGAGCGAGGTTGTTCATCTCGGTCACAAAAGCCGCCTCGGGTGACAATCCCCCGGAACGGCTCTGAATCGAACGTCCCGCATGGTCTGCCAAGGTGGCTGCGGCCACATTGTCGGAACCCAAAAGCATGGAATACATCGCCTCTCTCAACGAAATCCGATCCCCCGGAATAAGCCCCATTGGATTGAACCCACCGATTAACGAGGTCCCCTGAGGCACAATCGCAATCTCTGCCATACTTGTTCCACTCAATTTGGCCCAATCCAAAACCACCATCGCGGTGGCTATCTTGGTCAAGCTAGCTACCGGCCTTCTTTTGTCAGCATTTAGCTCCAGCACAATCTTCCCACTGTAAGATTCCACTGCAATGTAGCTTTCCCGACCCTGTGTTATTCCAGTCAAGAAACATAGAACAGCGAGCAAACACTTCGAAAAGTTGGATATCTTGAAGCGAACTTCCATAACTCTGGGCAGAATCCTAGTGAAGTGCTGAATTAAGTCGAGATTTGGCAAAGGAATTTTTTCAAGGCTTCCGCTCTTTCACCGACGATAAGCCGCAGGCAGGGAGTGATATTCCATATTCAGGTTGTTTTCACCTTTGGAGTTTTCACCTAAGACGTAAAATTTCTCCTCAATTCTCTGTGATACTGGCAACACAATTCCCCTCAGCTTCCCTCTTCCAAGCGAACTCCGAATCCCTCAATTGCCCTCCCACATTGAGATTGAAAGATTTTTCGCTCCAACCGCCAATTTTCCATTGCAAAGCTTCAAGTTCTTCGGTGGAATAGCTCCCGTAATGAGAAAGCTCCTACTGATCACACTCACCATTGGCTTTGCCATTCCCGCACAGGCTGACATCCAAGCCCCTCCGGGAACCAAATACAGTTCTTCGCGTAAGCTCGGCCGGGCTGTCGCAAACATCCTCTACGGAGTCACCGAGATTCCCGAGCAAATGGTGCGGAAATCTGAAACAGAAGGCCGCAGGTCAGGATGGGCTCATGGAATCGTCGATGGCTCACGACGAGCTCTCAATCGTATCGGCTATGGTGTCTATGAACTTGTGACCTTCCACAGCCCAACTCACCACGGCACCTTCAAGCCACCCTACACTCGTTGTGGTAATGACGCCCGGATTGAAATGAATCCTCGTGACGGACTTTCTGAATTCCCACCCGAGCTTGGTTTCGAAACCTACTTTAGCCACTCACGCTCCCAGAAGTGGTAGAAACCACTTCTCGCTAGTTTTCAAAAAGCCGCCTTCTTCGGAATGCGGCTTTTTTCATCGTCACCTTATGCTGCTCTATTACCTAACGAACGAAGATCAAGTCATTCAATCATTAGAATAGCCCTGCGGAGCGTTAACAATTGCCGATTCGCCGGCCATGCAGTCAGAGACGAACATTTAGATCTCCAGATTGACAAAACATTTCCCCGTTGCAGCTTCACTCCACCCTGTAAAACCTTCATCTATCATTAAATAGGGATTTGCTATGGCTCGATTCATCAGCAATACCAAAGGATCCTTTTTTAAAAAAAAAATCTAGTCTCAGAGCATTTCCTCTGGGAATTTTCCAAACCATTTCCTTGATTAAAGATCATGCGTGTTTTCATTCTTTTTGCCACCCTCCTTCTTTCGACTTTCTCGCTTACCGCCCGAACATGGAAAAGTGCCTCTAGTGATAAATCCTTCGACGCCTCCTATGTTTCCAATGATGGCAAGCTAGTCACACTCAGAAAAGGCGGACGAATTCTGACCTTCTCAATTGCCAAACTTCATGCCGATGACCAAGCATGGCTAAGGGCCAACCATCCACCAAAAGAAAAGGGGAAAGGCGTCGATAAAACTACTACAGCAGCACCCAGAGGGGCCGCTTTCGACACCCTCGAATTTGGTGACAGCCGCAAAGAGGTTGTCGAAAAACTGAGCACCAGCCCTAATGTTGTTTCATCCGTTCCGGCAGCCATGATTGCCCGCGTCGGACTCAATGGGACCTTCAAGACAAAGCAAACAATCGGCGGCCTCCATTGTTACCTTTACTTTGACTGGGATGGTAACGCCAAGCTCAAAGAAGTCACCCTTCGGACAAAAGGAAAATCACTCGACGCATATAGTGGAACACTCCGCAACAACTGGACCGAGCTGATCAAACTTCTCACAATTCTCCATGGCGATGCTGTGCAAGGTGCTCCCTACCCCAATTCAGCTGATCTCCAAGACGGACTCATTTTAGGATCCCACCTCTGGCGAACCGAGGACGAACATTCTGTCCTCCTCGGCACGGGACAAGATGGCAACCTATATTCTGTTGTTGTTCGTATTACCAACGAGCGCATCAAGGCTAATCCCACCGGTTGATTTCCGCAACCTTCCTAGCGAGTGGCAAGCTTCCATCGACCGAACGCAACCAACTTTCCCGCCGGAACCAATTGCGCTGCCGCTTTGCGTATTGTCGCGTCGAGATCGTAATCCGCTCCTCACATTCAGCGAGTGTCAGTTCCTTACTTAGATAGGCATCGATTTCGCGAACTCCTATCGCCTGCCGGATCGTTCCTGCTTCGAGAGGAAGCTCTTTGACCTCATTAATCGCTCCAGAATTCAGCATGATACGCGTCCTTAGAGCAATTCGCTCCGCCAGCATCTCGCGCGGCCAAGTCAAAACAATCCCTTTCAAACCTTCCAACAAAGTTGGGTCCCCAAAGTTTTGACGAAGTTCCGAAGCTTTTCCTCCAGTCACAAGACAGATTTCGAGTGCGCGCGAAAGGTGCCTTCGATTCTGCGAATTCTGCCGCATGGCCTCATCTGGATCTAGCTCTTTTAAACGTTCATAAATCTGATCCACTGGCCAATTTTCCAATTCTGCCCTGATCCCCTCATCTCCCGGTGGCGCCTTGGCTATTCCATGTGTGAGGAATTTAAGATACAAGCCCGAACCTCCCACGACGATTGCCGTCTTTCCACGGCTTTCAATTTCTTCGATTACCGGATTGGCCAAAGCCGTATACTTGGCAGCGTCCATCGATTCGGCGGCACCTATAACACCAAACAGATAGTGCGGACAGGCCGCCTGCTCCTCATCAGAAGGCGCGGCACTTAGAATTTTAAGCCCGCGGTAAACTTGGAAGGCATCGCCATTTACAATTTCCCCACCCCAAGCCTCGGCAAGCGCTAGGGCAAGAGCCGTCTTGCCAGAAGCAGTTGGCCCGCAGAGAAAAAATCGTGAAGGAATCACAGGGCGAGTTTGGAAAAAAAGCCCGCCCGGCAAACACCGAACGGGCTAAAATCTAGTTGCAAGCTGATTACTCCTCGTTCTCAGGAAGATTTGGCGGAGGATTTTCCTGCGGAGCTGGATCACCATCGGCATCGACGGCACCTTTCGACTTGGCACCATTCACAATCAGAGTGCGTCCCATAAAGGGCTGATCATGAAGAACTTCAACCGCACGCTTAGCTTCATCAATCCGGGCCATCTCTACGAAACCATAACCCTTTGAGCGATGCGTATTTCGGTTGTAAACAATTTCAATTTTACGCACCGCGCCTACTCCTTTAAAAAGGTCTTCAAGATCGTGTTCGGCGGCATCATAAGAAAGGTTTCCAACATAAAGACGCTGTCCTTCGACTTGCGAGCTATCCGGGGTTGGCCTTGGCTTTTGGCGGGCCCTCGCGGTTTTACCCCCTGAGGAGGAGCCTTTAGAACCCATCCGACCAGAGGCGTCGCGCACATTCTCTTTAGGCTTACGAGTATTTTGCCTAGCTTCATTTTTAGTGGGGCGGTTAGGCTTCGATTCCTTATAGAGCCCGAAAAATTTCTTAATCTTCTCGAACAAGGTGAGGGATTTAGGTTTGGAAGAACGTCGGCGCGAACCAGAACCACTATTTCCACCATTGTTTCGGCGACGCTGATTATTGCCGCTCCCTCCACCTCCTTCACGATCTCCACCGCTCTGACCCTGCTGATTTCGATTTCGATTTCGATTTCGGTTCCGGTTGCGGTTCCGGTTGCGGTTGCGGTTGCGATTACCTGACTGATTACCCGAACCCTGTGAGGACTGTTCGGACGACGTGTTTCTATTTGATTCTGACATTGTTCAGATTGGGCACTGAGGCCCTATAAGTGTCGAAAAGCTTCGGTCCGTAAAATCAAGCGCTCCGGAGTTACCAAATCGAACAAAACGGTGTTCGAAAATTGGCTGAGAAGGCCTCCGGTTTATAAAAGTTGATTCAAAAACGACTGAAAAGCGGACTTCGCGACGAGTTTTTGGCCAGAACTCCGAGCAACCCGGAAAGATCCTTGCCGGCGGAAGTATAGGTTTCCCTTAATTTTAGGCAAGCCGTAATCCCCCGTCGGCTTTGAACACCGGCCTTAACTAATTCAAAACTCTCCAGAAAAATGAAGGAGAGTCGTACTGGTAAATCCTTCGAAATCGACCTAATTTATCCTCGATGCTCCAAAAGCTAGTTCTCATCGGCCTCTCGATCACCTTATGCGCCAGCGCACAGGAAACGACCGAGGCGCCCCTTCTAGTTAAGCCAAACCTTCCCCCATCAAACGCCCCCGAGGAAGAGGAGGAAAGACCGGCAGCTTCAAACGGTTCGGTTTTTAACCAAGGCTTAGCGCGAACAATGTCCATCGCAATCCCTGCTCCACGTGGACTGATTCTTGATCGCGACGGACGTCCTCTGGCCCAGACCAAGATGGCTTATCATATTGCACTTGATTTCACGGCTTATAATGGACCCATTGACCCGAAAGTTGCAGCCACTTGGGCACAGACCAAAATTGCTCAAGCAAACGCTCTCGTAGATGGCAATGAGGCCTACAGCGATTCAAAGCTGGCAAACTACTACAAAAATCGCCGTTGGCTTCCCCGGAGGATTTCAAAAATCATTAGCGAAAGTAAAGCTAAGAGCCTTGAGAGCAAAATGCCTAAAGGGCTTTCCCTACTCCCCGTTTACCAGCGATTTTACCCAGAGAAGGGCCTCGCGGCTCACCTGATCGGCTATGTCGGAGCTAAAACTGTTTTGCCTACCGGCCCAATCAACGACGGCGACCCTCTTTTTCATTCTGTCATGGGAAAATCCGGGTTCGAACAGATTTTTGACCAAAAACTCACTGGCGAACCTGGATTGAACAAAATGATCTTCGATAAGAACGGAGAAAAAATCCTCAATGAGCCCATCAAACGCCCACGCCCTGGTGGCAATGTCGTTACCACCCTAGACCTAGATTGGCAAAGATATGCAGAACAGGTTCTACGCGAAGATTGTAAACGGGGCGCTTTCGTAGTCATTGATATCCAATCTGGCGAAGTTCTAGTAATGGCATCCCGCCCAACTTTTGACCTCAACGAATTCATTCCTTACATTACAACTGAACGATATAAAGAACTTCAAAATAACCCCTCGGCGCCGTTGTTCGGACGTGCCTTCCAGTCGAGCTATCCTCCTGCATCCACATTTAAACCAGTCGTCGCACTCGCAGCCATCAATAATGGCTCGATACATCCGGATCAGACCTTCGATTGCCCCTACAAAATCAAAATCGGCAGAAAGTGGTTCCATAACCATTCTGAAGGCTACGAGGGCTGGGTTGATGCCAAACGGGCTCTTGCGAAATCGATCAATCCTTGGTTCTATCAAGTTGGGATTGAGACCGGACCCCAAGCCTTCCTTTCCGTCGCTCGACGACTTGGTTTCGGCTCGAAAACTGGACTTCCTCTAATCGGTGAAGCCACTGGCAATGCACCTACGGCTGATTATATCGTGAGAAAAATGGGGCGCGCCACGACCAACGGGGACACAGCTAATCTTTCGATTGGTCAGGGACTTATGCTCGCTTCTCCTCTGCAAGTCGCCCAATCGATGGCTGCTATTGGCAATGGCAACGTTCTCATGGAGCTCCAATTGGTCAGGCAAATCCAAGACTTCCACGGCCGGGTCATTGAAGCCCCCACCTTCAAAAAACGAAACGATCTCAACCTTTCTCCTATCGCCCTTGAAACAACCCACGATGGCATGCGTGACGTAGTTCACGCCAGCTATGGAACCGGACAACGCGCTAATTTAGGTTTCACCACGATGTGCGGGAAGACTGGCACAGCGCAGTGGAAGGACGACCCAAAACAAGGTTTAGCCTGGTTCTCTGGATTTTTCCCCTATGACAACCCCCGCTACGCATTCGCCGCCGTTTACGAAGGAGCTCCCGGGGAAATTGTTGGTGGAGGAAGAAAAGCCGCGCCCATGGTGAGTCGCTTTTTCCTCAACTTTCAAACTGAAATCGAAGAGAACTTGATGCCTGCAGCCCGGGCAATGATTATTAGCGAAGAGGATGGTCAACCAATTATCCCGGAAGATATGATCCCAAAGGCAATTGTCGTTGAAGATGAGGAAGCACTGTTGGGCGATCCCACTCATTCTTTAGCGACTCCGAGCAACAACGAAATTCCAGTGGATATTCCTAGAGCTATCATCGTCGAGGATGAGGAAGCGCTGTCGAGCAATCCCGCTATACCCGCGCCCCCCCAAGGCCTTACCGAAACTCCTGCAGATCTCCCAGAGGCAATTCCAGTCATTCCCGCAGATAACCCCACTCCCAAACCACCTCTTCCAACTGTCCCCAGTGAAGAAATTATCCCAGAAGCAATTCCGGTAAAACCAGAGATCCCAAGTGACACTCCCCGCAAGCCACCTGAGGCTCCAGGCGATCGCTAATTTGCGGCTTTGACCTTTACCTTGGGGACATGACAAGGCACGTAGAGGACGTGCCACCACCGGCACCCTTTTCCTAAACACTATTATGGACTTACAAGTAGCTACTCTCTGCGATTTCGCTGCCGAATACCAAGGCAAAATGGTCATCTCCGGAACCTTTGATGCCCTTGCCGCCAAAGCCACTCCAATTGTGCACCCTCAGTGCTCACTTGCTATGCGCTTCTGCTTCACCCCCGAGGACGATGGAAACCACGATTTACAGATCTCAATCATCGACGAAGACGGCAAACCCGTCAACGAGAAGATGCCTATCAAGGGTGCCATGCCGGTGCAGATACCTGATAACGTGGCTTTTATGACTCGTCACCTTATCGTTGGATTTCAGGGTCTCACCTTTCCTCGTGCTGGTGTTTACTCGGTCGATATCCTTGTCGATGACGAACTTATTCAGCGTCTCCCACTAAGGATCATCAAGGTAGACGATAATCAACAAGGTCAGCCTCCACAGGGTTAGACATGCCATCTCCAGGATCCCTGCTTGAGTTCAGCTGTGCTCTCATCACGGGAGCCAGCTCTGGCCTGGGTCTTGAATATGCCCGCCAACTGGCTCCTTGCGCCGAGACTCTAATACTCGTCGCGAGGCGAGAACAACTTCTTGAGGAAATCGCCACCGACCTGGTGGCCAGTTTCCCCAATCTTCGGATCAAGATCTTTGCTTCCGATCTTGTTCGAGACACGGGGAGAGACCGCCTCATCAATTCTCTGTCACAAGCAGGTCTGTGTCCTGATTTACTCGTTAATAACGCTGGCATGGGAGACTACGGAGAATTCCGGTCGTCTGATTGGTCCAAGATCGAGCAAATGATCCGCCTTAATATGGAAGTGCTCACTCATCTTACTCATGCCCTCCTTCCAGGCCTCATAGAACGTAAGGGAGCGATCCTTAATGTTAGCTCACTCGCAAGCGTCCTACCAATTCCCGATTTTGCAGTTTATTCCGCAACCAAAGCTTATGTGACCAGCTTTAGTGAAGCTCTCCGCCTTGAGCTTTCCGATCAAGGAGTCCGTGTCCTTGCCGTTTGCCCTGGGCCAGTAAAGACTGGTTTCGGTGAGATCGCTCGCCGCGGAAGTTCTGGCAAACTTCCCGTGCAGGAGTCCTTTTATGTTCCCGCCGATAAAGTTGTGAGGGATTCGCTAAGAGCTCTCCGCCTGAATCGCCCCCGGATCTACCCGGGGCTTAAAGTTGCCGCCGCTGCCGCTGTAATTGGGATTCTTCCAATCGCCGCGATCCGGCTCCTCATGAGCTTCCGCCCTCGAAGAAGTGACTGATTTCTAGCGTAACCCCCCGGCAGCTTTACCATTTGTAGTGAGGACATGAATTTCATGAACCCCTCTAAAATTTGCCGCCTTAAATTGCCAAACCACCTCTTTTTTAGGATTGATTTCGATCGCATCAGGCATCGCATCTCCCCTGGAGCCATACTGGCAGGCGACAATATTTCCATTTTCAAGGAACTGTCCGCCACAGGGGTCGGCGCACTGGGAGCTCGCAAAAACCCAGTCCACCCCACCTTCCTTATCGAAGATAACCGTCTTATTCCCATTCGTCAGATTCGCCATGATCCTGCCATCTTCGAGAAGGATTGCTGTAAAGGGCCAATTCTTCTTTGGCCTTCCGCCGAGCTCCGGCAAATCAGTCTTAATCGTTCGAACAATCTCTCCATTCGGAGAATATTCCTTGATCGCAAATGCGAGCAGATGAGGAACGAGATAATTTCCGTTCGCTAACTTCCGAGCCATCCGGATCTGCATGTGGGTGTTGCTGGTTTCCGGCTTTACCGGAACTTCAACCACCATTTTTCCTTGGGGCGTAATCTCAAGAATTCTCGGTTTATCGCCCATCTCAGCAATCATGGTATTACCATTTTTCAATCGTTTGGCCGTGCTAATTTCCTTATTGCCAACTGCCAGCTTATAATGAAATACCACCTTATAATCACGAGTGAATTCCTTCACCTCGTTTGCAAACGTCACTAATACATTTCCATTGGGAAGAACTTCACCATCACGAGACTTAGCTTTGACCTCCCACGAAATTTCACATTTTTCGTCAATTATTGCAGTCTTAGTTCCGGTAATCAAAAACGAATGCCTTATGCCAACATCACTAATCTGCTCGCCAAAAGGAGCTGAGAAAACAGTTTGAACCAGACAAACGAACGGGAGGAGGAAGATTCTCATCATTCGACCCTAACTTCTGAAATTCACCTTGGCGAGTTCCTAAAACAGCGTTCCCTCCGACCGAACTTTCTGTCGGTAGGCTTCAATTAATTTGAGACTAATTGGTCCAGGTTTGCCATCGCCGATCTCACGTTCATCAAGCTTCACCATCGGAATAGTCTCGGCCGCCGTGCCCGTTAAAAATGATTCGTCAGCTGTGTAAACATCGTAGCGGGCCATCGACATTTCTCGAATCGTAATGCCCAACTCGGCACAAAGCTCAAAAATCACCTGCCGCGTAATACCATCAAGACTGCCATCCGAAACCGGCGGGGTTATCACTTCGTCTTTCTTCACGATGAAGACGTTATCACCAGTACACTCAGCTACATAACCTTGCTCATTTAGCATCAAACCCTCTTTAGCTCCGGCTTTCAGAGCCTCTACTTTAGCCATAACGTTATTCAGATAATTGAGCGATTTGACTTGCGGGCTCAAGCTCGCTGGCGTTGGCCGGCGAGTCGAACAAGTCACGACTTCAAGTCCATTCTCATAGAGTTCAGCTGGATATAAGGTAATACCAGAAGCGATGATGAACATCGATGGAGTCGGACAGAGATAAGGATTCAATCCAAGATCACCAATCCCCCGTGTCACGACTAAACGAATATAGCCATCTTTTAGACCATTAGCCCGGATTGTCTGGAGTGTCGCTTCACAAACCTCTTCAAGAGTCCAAGGCATCTTAAGAAGGAGGGCTTTTGCCGAAAGATACAGTCGTTCGATATGCTCGGTCAAACGAAAGACTCGACCATTATAAAAACGAATACCTTCGAAGATTCCATCTCCATAAAGCAAACCGTGATCAAAGACCGATATCTTCGCATCCGCTTCGTCCACGATCTTCCCATCCAACCAAATTTTGCGACTCATAATTTTGCTCTTATTGATGCTTCGCGCATCCTGCCTTTCCGGCACCGGCATGCAATCCTTATCAACTAAGAATTTAATTCTTCAATCTTGGCCAAAATAGCAGCTTTCGCCTCAATTGCATTTTGATCCTCGGGATGATCTACCAACACTTGTTCAAAGCACTCAAGGGCCGCCTCCAACTCCCCCATTTCGGCGAGGATCATTCCGCACTCGTAACGAGCTAGAACCAAAGTCCCCTGGAGCTCAATTGCTCTTTTCAGGCTAGCAAGCGCCTCAACCTTATGCCCGCGCAGTCTCTGGATCCGGCCTTTAGCATACCAAGCCGAAGCATCATCTGGAGCCATTTCAACAGCCTTATCAGCAGCCTCTTCGGCATCGGAAGGATAGTTGCCTTGCATCAGCGCCAAAGCATAGCTGACATAGACTTCTGGACGGTTGGGTTCCAGCTCAAGGGCATCTTCATAACAAGTAATTGCCACGCCAAACTTATTCTGACCGATCGCATCCGCCGCTTTCATGATCAATTCATCCGCTTCACTTACCCCTAGTTCTTTTACTTTCGCTACAGCTTTTTCGGCCTTTTCAGTTTCTCCGAGGGCATTCAGGACCACGCCATAAAGTTGCCAACTCTGAACATCGTTTGGATCCTCGGTGAGAGCAGATTCAATTGCAGTCCGGGCTGCAGGAATATCACCGGATTGAGCTGCATTAATGGCAGTGTTGTAATACTTCAAATTCGTAGTGCTCATGAGCGAAGGGTTAGCAGATTCGACCCGTTTCGCGAAGGCCTTAGTCTTGCAAATCGCTGTCATCATATCATCTTTAACGGAGATGCCGGACGTAACCCGAGAATCACTAGTAAACACACTTGAGGAAATTGCCCTCTTGCTGGAGCTCAAAGGCGAAAATCCATTCAAGACAAGGGCCTATCGAAATGGTGCCGAAGTGGTGCAAAACTTTGATGGCAACATCGTTGAACGCGCTGCTGAAAACGATCTCAAAGGAATCAAAGGAATCGGTGATGCCCTTCAACAAAAACTGCATGAGTTAGCGTCGACCGGAAAGCTGGAATACTTCGAGAATCTCCGTGCTGAATTTCCGCCAACCCTTTTTGAGCTTTTTGAACTCCAGGGACTCGGTCCCAAAAAAATTAAAGCCCTTTATGACAAACTTGGAATATCTTCGATTGCCCAACTCAAGGAAGCTTGTCAAGGAGCTGAAATTGCCAATCTTTCAGGCTTCGGATCCAAGACTGTGGAAAAAATCCTCAGCGCTATCGAAAACCGAGCGAAATTCGCCGACCGCTTTCGACTCGGCGAAGTGGCGCCTCTTGCAGAGACTTTACTCGAACGACTTCGTGATCACCCTAAGGTCAGTCGCTCCGCCATTGCTGGCTCCTACCGTCGCGCCAAAGAAACTCTCCACGACCTCGACTTCCTAGTTGCAACTAAAGAACCTGCTGAGCTTACTAAATTCTTCAGTGACTTCCCTGAGGTCCACGAAATCATTGCTCAGGGAGAAACAAAGGCATCGGTTCGTCTAGACAACGGGCTTCAATGTGATCTCCGTGCTGTCAGCAATAACCATTTTCCTTTCGCTCTCCAGTATTTCACCGGCAGCAAAGAGCACAATGTCGCCCTTCGTTCACTGGCTTTAAAAAAGGGATTGTCTCTTAATGAATATGACTTCACTGGCGAAGGAGAGATCCCTAAAGTTGAGGAAGAAATTGATATCTACCAAGCTTTGGACCTCGATTGGATCGCACCCGAGCTCAGAGAAAATCGGGGTGAAATTGAGGCTGCGTGCGAAGCAAACCTCCCAGACCTTGTCAAACTCACCCAACTCCGGGGAACATTTCATAACCACACTATTGCTTCCGACGGAAAAAACACTCTTGAGGAGATGGCCACTGCCGCGCAAGACCATGGACTTCAATATTTAGGGATTGCCGACCACTCCAAGTCATCCTTCCAAGCCAACGGACTTAACGAACAACGGCTTATCCAACAGATCGAAGAGATTAGAACAATCAACACCAACTTCGAAGACTTTGCTCTCTTTGCTGGTTCGGAGGTTGATATCCTTAAAGATGGGTCACTGGACTTCCAAGATGATTTACTCGCCGAGCTCGATTACTGCGTCGCCTCCATCCACAACGTTTTCAATCTCCCCGAAAATGAAATGACCAACCGTTTAATCCGGGCAATGGAGAATGAGCACGTAACTATGCTCGGCCATGTCACTGGACGTCTTCTACTTAAGCGTGATCCTTATTCCATCAACATGGAGAAACTCATCGACTGCGCAGCTGAGACAAAAACAATTATCGAACTCAACTGTAATCCTTGGCGCCTCGATATGGACTGGCGTTGGTGGCATCGCGCCCGTGACAAAAACGTCCTAACCTCGATCAATCCCGATGCTCACTCAATCGGACAACTACAATTCTTAGCCTATGGCGTGCGACTCGCTCGCAAAGGATGGCTACGCCGGGAAGACGTTCTGAACTGTCGGTCACTTACCGAAATCCAAGCTTGGTTGAAATTGCCCAAATCAATGCGATGAACGCCCTAACGTTTCGAGATCTTGGAACCGATTTAGATTTTCAAGAGGTTTGGGATCTTCAAGAAGATCTTGTGCAACGTCGCCGGGATCAAGAAATTGAGGACACCATTCTTTTCCTCGAGCATGCTCCTGTTTACACGATCGGCCGGACTCGTGACACATCCAGCTTGAGAGCCCACAAACATCTCCCTCATCAAGTCGTTGAAATCAACCGTGGTGGACAAGGAACTTTCCATGGCCCGGGTCAGCTTGTTGGCTATGCTATTCTCGATCTTACCCAACGTATAAAGGATCTTCACCTTCATCTTAGAAATCTGGAAGAGGCCATAATTATTTCTCTCGAAATTCTTGGCATCCCCGCGGTTCGAAGAGAAGGACAAACCGGAGTCTGGGTCGAAGATCGGAAAATCGCTTCGCTGGGAGTCGGTGTCCGCTCATGGATCACCCTTCATGGGCTTGCCTTAAACGTCCAAAAAACATCACTCGCGCCATTTCAGATGATCACCCCTTGCGGCATTGATGGCGTTGCCATGACCTGTATCGAAAGTGAAATAAATCGTCCTATCTCAATGAAGGAAGTTAAAAAACTCATGACTGAGTCCCTCCAGAAGATTTTCCCCTAATTTAGGTCGTCAACATCTTACCTCTCGCGAAATTTACGAAGTAATTCGTCGATACTGTCACTGTCATCGGAACCAGCTTTCGAAGAAATTTCGTCTTCGTTAGCAGGAGCCGGAATCGAGGTTCGGCTAGTCTCCCCTCCCCCAAACTTGGAGGAATCAGCAAGCCGAAAAGGACTTTCGAATGAAGTATGCAAGGGTGGTGCGGGAGGAAGACGAACAGAATCACTTTCCTGGCGAATCCGCTGAACTAAAAACTTACGGGGAATCGCAATCCTTCGAACAACTTTTGGGGGATACTTATTCTTCACAATCGGATTGGCAAATGGAACGTCAGGCCTACCCGATTCCGTCAAATCAGTCTCAACAACCTTCTCCGATGAAAATTCAGCGAAACCAATATCCTTAGTTTGACGTAAGTTACCATCGAGCGTCTCTTGCTGTTCCGCTACAAGTTTTTCTGATGTCGACTGCGCATCTACGACATCGCGTGCAGCTCTCAGAATAGCTCTTGGATATAAATCCCCATCATTTAAGTCGAGCTTTTGACGGAGGTCCTTTACGCCACCAGCGTGGCGAATTCTCAAGAGCGCTGAGACACCCCTCTCCTCAAGGGGCTGCAATCGAATTACCGAATCTTCAAAACGATCCTGCATACCAAGTGGAATCCTGCGAGAAAAAGTAGATTCCCGAACATCATCATTTACTGAAAAAATTACCTTAATGCGGGGCGCTGCCTGCCTAAGACCGATAATCGTATTTGCGACCCGAAGGGCCGCTTCACTATCGCAAAACAAACCATCCATCTCATCTACAACCAAAACAATATTCTCGGTTATTGTCATTAATTTCAAAAAAGACGTAAGCGCTCCATGGTAGCTGATTCCCTCCCTTAATTGACCTCCTTGCCAACCAATCTCATTCAGAAAATCCTGATTCCTATTCCGCTCCTCAACGGGCGCCATAGCGAACTCTGACAAGGCAGCAAACCATTGTGACAGGTCACTTGTCACCCCCCCACACTTTTGCCCAATGACCGATACAAACCGGGGCGAGAGAGCAAGAAATTGATTCCGGACCCACTGTGCAACAGCCGCTGAGTCCTTATGAAAATCAAAAACTTGCTCTGGACTTTCACGAAGACTTCGCAGCGACTCTGTTCGATTTGGGCTCGGAACCTCGCCTGATTCCACCAGCGGGATCAAGGCATTTGCCAAAATACGGCGCACACTAAAATCTAATCTGGTAAGATTTCTTTTACCCGGCAGCACAGAAGCAAACTGATCAAGAAGCCGCACCAAAATATCTTTCTCATTGATTCTCGAATCGGCTGAAAGATCAATCGGGACCATCACACAAACACCCTGCATTTCTTCTCGCAATCGGGAAAGAAGCATAGTTTTCCCATAGCCTGCCCGGGGAGCACGAAGAGAAACCAGAACACCCTCCTCGCCACTTATTAGCCCTTTCAATTGTTCAAACTTGTCCCCATGCAAATCTTTGACAAGCGGGCTTATCGGACCCTCGAACGATTCAAAGTTAGAAGTGAAAGGATTATTCATCTCAGCACGCAGTATTAACTGCCAGAGGCAAATCCAAGAAGAAAAAACTAACCTATTCGACGTTAAGTGGTTTTAAAACATCTGGATCTAAGGGGGCTTTTTCTTCGAGGGGGTTGAGAAGATTTTCCCAGATCTTATCCTTTGATCCGTTAACTGGATCGTCGACCTGAAGGGTCTTAGAATCCACACCAATCACCTGAAGAAAGGTATCGGTGGGCCGGTCAACTGTGCCACCGACGTCAAAGCTAAAAGTAACGAGCCCGGTTGTATCCGAACCTACTAGATGAGGGCTGGACTTGAAGCGTTCCTGACTAGAAAGATAGAAACGATTTATGGAAATTTTAAAACGCCCTCCAATTCTCCCATCATTTGCGATAAGCAAGCTACCACTTAAGGACACCTTTTGTTTCTCAGCACATTGAAAATTCTCCAATGCTACACCTTCCGGTTTCACTCTCAACGTTCCAGTGATCTGCGAACTATTAATACCCTCGTGGAATTCCAGAAGATCCAAATTATGATTTGGGAATAAGGAATGGAGGTTCACCAAAAATGGCAGTCGCTTTAGTTTAGCGGTGCTTGCTTCTAATTTGATTTCGACTTCATCAAAGTAATCGTTCCCAACCGTAAACTGAACCTTCCCAGATGATGAGACAACCGAACCACTAAAAAAGCGCGCTAGCCGCGTCCCTATCAAAGCTTCCATCGGGAATTGATTTGTTGAAATTTCAAGTTCCGATTTCTCCCCCGGTTCCATCAAGACCTCTCCACTCAATTTTAATTCAGATGCCAGAGAAACCCCACTTTTTGGAGGATGCTTAAGCGACAGAGCATTTAAGCTCAAGACACCATCTTTGAAGCGCATCACCCCTTTGGAAACCGGAAAATCCTCCCAGCCGTCAGCTCGAAAATTTCCTTCATCAAGAGTCACCTGGTAACCACCATCTCCAGCATAGGAAAAAATAGCATCTATCTCCCTAAAACCAATCGGAGCATCTGATCCAAAAAAAACATCGAGCGAATTACAGTAGTATTCGTCAAAATCGAATGGAAAATCCTCCTCATCCAGAGGATCACTTCCATCTCCGGCAGCCGAAGGCATAGCGAGCCTCAACTGCCCCTTACTCGCCCCTATTTGCAGCCCACTAGGACGGACTCCCAAATAATTCAAGAATCGGACATGCCCTTCGATATTATTTAAGGACAAATTCCGAACAAATTTGCTCTGATCCCATGTAAAATCAGCTTCCTTCATGGAGACAGAAAACGGCATCCGCTTCAATCCCCTGAATTCAACCTCAGCGCCACTCCACTCGGAAGCTCTTTGTGCAAGTTGGTCACGATGACCTTTACTATTTTGCATCAAGATCAAAAACAAAACGGTGAGGAATAAAACTAGGATAAGAGAAGCCCCAATAACAACCTTCACGAGGAGTCGCTTCTTCTCACGCTCGGGGTGATTCTCGCTTGTTTGCTCCGAGCGACGTCTCCGACGCTTCACTTTCCTAGCAATCGTGCCATCAGAGCGCGTCACCACCTCACCTTTAGCTTCCTTTGCACGCTCCTTATCGCGAAGCGCCTTCATCATTTCATCGAGCGAGTACTGCTCTTTCTCTGGACCCAGCGGATCAGAATCTAACTTATTCTCTCCTTGGCTAGAACGAGGGGGGATGTTCGTGCTCATTAACGATCGCGGTAGGGTTTTCCTGCTGGATCGGTCAATTCGACGTTTACAAAGATGATCACAGCACGCTTCTCAACCGAAATCCCATTACTCTGAAAAATTCTTCCGACCAAGGGGAGTTCACCGAGAATCGGAATTTTGTCGTGAATTTCTTTTCGAATTTCTTTGATAAGTCCGCCCATGACCACGGTCTGCCCGTCTACGACTCGAACACTGGTGTTTCCGCGTGTTGTTCGGAAGAGCGGCTTGAGAATCGCATTCGCAGTGATCTCACCGAAAACGCTTCGGGTCGCCACCGTTTGATTTACAAAGTCAATGCTTGCGGTGTTACTTGAGCCAACGATGGGAGTCCCGTAATTGACGAAACCTTCGAAGTCAGTAACCACTGGATTCACCGAAACTTCGATAATCTTACGGTCTGGGCCAACCTGTGGAAGAACCTCAAGGGTAACTCCCAGATTTCGAGTCGTGAAATTTGTTGGCGTGGCAGGAGTTACGATCCCTCCACCCGAAACTTGATTCGGAATCTGAGGAGGCTCAAAGTCTTCGGGATAGGGAAATTCTATCACGGACTGAACGATCGCGTTCTGACCAGATCGAGTCACAACTTCCGGACGAACCATAACATCGGCACCCTTCTTTTGGGAGAGCCCCCTCATTAAAATTTCGTGAGCGGAATTATCGATAATTCCTCGTAGGCTAATAATCCCAGACCCCCTCGTCCCTGAGCTATCCGGGGTGGACGGCAAACGAATATCCGCGCTTCCTCCACCGGAACCGTCACTTGATAATACACCTGAGGCAGTCGGTGGCGACACTCTCTTCAGCAAAGCATCCAAACCTTCAGTAGTTCCAGCAAGCTGACCGCTCCGGTTTCCTGAGGTGACTGGACGCCCCCCAATCATGTCAGCAATTGGAGAGCCCGTTCCCGTCGTTCCTCCCGAAAGAATACCATTGGCTCCAACATTAAATTCGCCAAGCATCGTATCAAAATCAAGTTCATCGAGTTGATCTTGACCAATGTCTACAATTGTCGTCCGCACCGTCACGATCAAGGGCTCGTTTTTTGCGAGGTCAGCAACGATCGCCTCGATAAGCTGCATGTTCGCTACCGTATTCCGGACAATTAACATGTTAGTATTCGAATTGTAGGCAGCGCTAGACCCGTCCGGGAAACTCACCCCAAAATCCTGGAGTTTTTCTTTTGCTGAAAGCTTCTTTGCAATCAGCCCCCCTTCTTGATCATTGGCGGCAAAGGGGTCCTCATTCTCTTCGGCCTTACCGACCGCTCCACTTGTCAAAAAATCAGGTGAAACTCGAAATTCCCGGCGAACCAAAGTAGGGTCCGAGAATCCTGCGGCATTAATCACCACCGCAAAATCATCCACCCGGAAAGTTGTGCCGGAAGCTTCGTTAACTAACTTCAAAACTTCTGCCAAGGAGACATTACGAAGGGTCAGGTTGATCCGCGAAGCACGAATTTTTTGAACCTCCGGCATGGACTCGTCTCCCAACTGGACCAGGAAAGGAACTCCTTTTTGAGCTTCGTCCAATGTCATCTTGTCCGCTTGCACGGAAACAGCTCTCAAAAAATCGACAGCCTCATCGAGGGTTGCTCCGCTCAGGCGAACCTCAGGAACATTGATACTGTTCAACTTGGCTTGGATATTGGCCCTCTGGTCAATCGCTCCAAAATCATCACCCCCGACAATCGGAGCCCCGGACTGGGAGGCAATCTTCTGCTCCCAACTCGCGTCCACCTTCTTTAACATCTCTGCCCGTGCCTGATCTCGGGCTGCCTCCGCGTAACCTGACTTCGCAGCGATCACCATCTCTTTTCCCCGACGAGCAGCCTTGTTGTATCGGTCGATGCGTAGAATGTCTTCATAAGTCATGTAGGCACGATCAAACTGCCCTAAATTATAATAGCTCTGCCCCTCTTCGAGAAGACTTTGAACTCTCGCTACATTTTCACTATGCTCGGTAGTCAAGGCTGACTCATAGCGAATCGGATCATCCATCTTAGCCAAAAACGACTTAAGTTGGGGATTGTCTGGGTCAACGGTGAGGGCATCTTTGACCAAGGCCCGTGCATTCTTCACCCCGCCCTTCTTCATCAAATCCTGTGCTTGCACCAAGGAAGCCTGTGAAAATCGCTGAATGGCAGTCGTTCGCATGCCAACGATCGACTTGGCCTCTTTCGGAAGCTTCGAGAGGGCCTCGGCATACTTATCAATCGCCAATTTATAGTCATTTTCAAGATACGCATTATCGCCCTCCTCTAGAAGTGAGCCAGCATCACGAGCATCAGCGGATCGGGCTGCGGCCTCGTTTAAAAGAACCGAATTTTGCGCAAGAGCAGGAGCTCCGCAGACTAGAAGCCCGAACAGGAGACTGCGCTGAAGTTTGAGTCGAAGGTTACTCATATCGTAGGATTCATATTTATAGGGCCGATTGGCAGCCCCGATAAGCCGAAAATCCGGAAATATTTGCCAAATTCGCACAATTTTCGTCTCTCCACCTCCTCTTAGTAGATTTCCTCGACCTAGTTGGTCCAAAAAACCCTGCAAACCTGCTGCTAGCTCCCTGATCTCTTTTCCTCTGCGGTTGACAAAATAACATTTCTACTTCGCTGGTGATTTTAGTTGTCAGAGTATTAACTGCAAAAATAAAGAAATAAGAACAATCAAAATTAGCGATTCTCACCTCTCTAGCTTCTTACAAAAATCAGTGCTGCAAGATCGGCATTCAAAACGCCGAGATCGGCCAATCAGCTGGGATCACAACTTGGGGCGACTGGCCCAAGTTACCTTGCCAATGAAAAGCTCAGAGGCATATCCTTGATGAAGAGGATAAACCTCCAAAAAATTGTGATTGGTAGCCCTTTGCCCATCCTGCTAATCCCATTCCCTCAAGAAAGACACTTAACTTCTTTCCCGTAAAACAAGAGCCATCCAAACGAATTTGCAAGGCCTCTCTAATTTGGAAAAGCTGCCTCTCTCCTCAATTTTAGCTCAATGTTAAAGCATCTCCTCATTCTCATCCTTGTGGCTACTGCAACTGCAGGCCCCATAGGCTTCAACAGTCATATCCGCCCCATCCTATCAGACCATTGCTTTAGCTGTCATGGCTTCGACTCAAACTCACGAGAAGCAAATCTAAGACTCGACACATCTGAAGGAGCCTTTGCTAAGCGAAAATCGGGTTCGGCTATTCTTCCCGGCGATCCTGAGGGCTCACTCATCTGGAAGCGCATCACTTCCGATGATCCAGATGACATCATGCCTCCGCCCGATCACCTATTGAGACTGGACGCTGAGGAGAAAAAACTAATTTATCACTGGATTAAAGAAGGAGCAAAGTACGAAGAGCACTGGACTTTCATACCCATAAAAAAACCAGATCTTCCAAACCTTTCCGCACACCCCCTCGATTCCTTGGTAAGGCAAAAACTGAAAACCCTCGAACTGGACCTTTCCCCACGTGCTTCCAAAGAAACCCTAATTCGGCGACTTTCATTTGATCTCCGCGGCCTACCTCCCACCCCCGAAGAGGTTTCGACCTTTATGGAGGACAAATCCCCTCGTGCTTGGGAACAACTTATTGATAAATATCTCGCCGACCCGGCATTCGGAGAACGTTTTGCTTGGCCGTGGCTAGATGCGGCCCGCTACGCCGACTCAAACGGTTTCCAAGGTGACCGCGAGCGCACAATGTGGCCATGGCGAGATTGGGTTATCGATGCAATCAATCGTAACCTTCCCTACGATGACTTCACCATCTGGCAAATTGCCGGCGACCTCCTTCCTAAGGCCACCTTGGAACAAAGGCTTGCGACCGGTTTCCTAAGAAATCACGCCATTAACGGCGAAGGCGGTTCAATTCCTGAGGAAAATCGCGTCAACTACGTCTTCGATATGACGGAAACCGTCGGCACTGTCTGGATGGGTCTCACCTTTAATTGCTGCCGATGTCACGATCATAAATATGACCCGCTTACCCAAAAAGAATACTATTCGCTCACAGCATTCTTTAATCAAACCCCGGTCAATGGCAGTGGCGGAGATCCGCAGACCAAACCTGTTCTCGAAGTCCCCAGTCAACAACAAATCGATAAAGAAAAAGCGCTTCAGAGTGAGATCGCCACAATCCAGATAAAGCAAAAGACCCTAGCCGCTAAACTTGCTCCCCAACAAAAATCGTGGGAAGAAGCCCAACGTCAAAAAAACTCGCAATGGACAAGCCTCAGAGCGAGTTCCATCACAGCGAGCGACCAGGGATTAAAGTTCGAACACCTCCCAGATCAATCGATTCTGAGCTCCGGGAGCAACCCAAAAAAAGCGACCTTGCAATTCACAGCACCACTTCCAATTGGAAAAATCTCTGCGCTTCGATTGGATGCTCTTCGCCATCCCTCGATGGCCAAAGGCGGCATTGCTCGCTCTGATAGTGGTAACTTCGTCATGACTGGATTTGAAGCTCACCTCATTCGCAAAGGTAACCCGATTCAGCTCCTTGATCTTGAACGACCCATCGCAACTTTTGAGCAGGGTTCCCACAAAATCACTAACGCCCTAAAGGCCGGAAATACGACGGGGTGGGCCATCTTCAATGGAACTTCAATTGATCGTGATCACGCAGCTTTATTCCATCTCAGTCAACCACTGACAGCCCGAGAAGGAGATCAACTCAAAATAGTTCTCCGCCACGATTCCCAGCATGACCAACACTATATTGGTCGTTTTAAAATTTCTGTGACGGACACCGCAAGGCCTTCACTCGAGAAAGATGACCAAAGTATTATACGACTACTCACAATAGAACCTAGCGAACTTAGCCAGGAGCAGGATCGAAGACTCACCACGGCATTCCTTGCAACTCGCAGTGCCTACCAAAATCTATCCACTGACATCACCTCCCTAGAAGCCCAAATTAGCACCATTAGGAAAGGAGCTCCGCGCGTTATGGTAATGGAAGATCGTAAGGATAGGAGAAAAACCCACATTTTGGCAGTTGGTTCTTATCAAGCGCAGGGAAAAGAGGTTGAAGCAAGGACTCCTGAGCTACTGCCCCCACTACCAGAAAAAGAAAGTCACGACCGCCTCGACCTGGCCCGTTGGTTGGTTTCGCCAGATCACCCCCTCACCTCAAGAGTCACAGTTAACCGGATCTGGCAGGAACTTTTTGGTATCGGCCTGATTAAATCGCCAGAAGATCTTGGTGTGCAATCAGAGATTCCGATTCACCCCAAACTCCTCGACTGGTTATCCGCCGATTTCATTCAATCTGGTTGGGATTTCAAAAAGCTAATCAAAACTATTGTGACCAGCGAAGTCTACCAACAATCCTCGAAGGTCGATTCCCTTGCTCTTGAACGAGACCCCGAAAACAGGCTCCTTGCGCGGGCTCCCCGCTACCGCCTCCCTTCTTGGATGATACGGGATCAGGCACTCGCTCTTTCCGGACGGCTTATCCGACAGCTCGGAGGAACTCCAGTCAAGCCCTGGCAACCACAGGGTCTTTGGTCTGAGGTGACCTTTGGTAAAAAGAAATATACTCCGGATACCGGCGACAATTTGAGAAGACGCACCCTTTACACCTTCTGGCGCCGAATCTCAGCACCACCCATGATTTTCGACAATGCTAAGCGCGAGAGCTGTGAAGTCGGCACCTACAATACAAACTCTCCCCTTCACGCCTTGGCAACTTTGAATGACCCACTTTATCTCGAAGCGGCGCGTGGAATTGCCTACCGGGCTCACGAAATTGGCCCAGACTCTATCCTTAAAACCGCTTTTAAATTAATCTTCGCTCGTGACCCGAGCAAAGAAGAGTTCATAGTTGTCAAGCGCATGCATGAAGCGTCTCGCACTCATTACAAACAAAATCCCACGGAAGCAACCGCACTACTTTCGATCGGAGAGCTTGCTATCACAGATCAAATGAAACCTCTTGAACAAGCCTCGCTCACCTCAACCATTCTCTCGCTTCTTAACACGGATGAAGCTCTCACCAAGGAATAGCCATGAATCCGATTTTTGAATCTCAACTCCTCTCGAATCGTCGCCACTTCTTCGGGAAAGCCGCAACAGGTCTGGGCATTCCAGCTCTCATTCACCTCCTAAATAATAACGCCTCAGCTTCAGAAGACCGAATCCTTGAGGCAGCTCAAGCAATTGCGCCAAAGGCAAAGCGTGTCGTTTATCTTTTCCAAAATGGCGCCCCAAGTCACCTAGAGCTATTTGATCACAAACCCAAACTCGCTAAACTCCACAGTGAAAAGGTTCCTGAATCCTACATGAAGGGAAAGCGCTTTTCGACCATGTCCGCCGCCGCGGAAAAGCGTCGATTATTGGCGCCTGTCGAACCTTTTAAAAAGCACGGTGAATCCGGTGCCACGGTCAGCGCATTTATGCCTCACACCGCCAAAATCGCCGATGATCTTTGCTTCATCAAGAGCATGCATACTCAGCAGGTAAACCATGCACCGGCGATCAACTTTTTCCTCTCCGGATTTCAACTCCCCTCACGGCCTACCCTAGGATCATGGCTTTCTTATGGTCTGGGATCGATGAACGAAAACCTTCCAACCTTTGTGGTTATGACCTCGGTATCCAAAGGGACGAGCTGTGGCCAAATATTCTACGACTCGTATTGGTCTTCCGGGTTTCTCCCCTCGCGCCACCAGGGCGTAAAGCTCCGCGCTGGAGGCAGCCCTGTTCTCTACCTTAATAATCCGACTGGAATTAGCCCTCAACTTCGACGCCAAATGCTCGATGGAATCGCAGATTTGAATCAGCGTAAATATGACACTGTCGGTGATCCCGAGATTCAAACTCGTATCTCCCAGTATGAAATGGCTTATCGCATGCAAACAAGCGTCCCGGAATTAGCCGATATTTCCGGTGAGTCAAAATCGACTCTCGATCTCTACGGTCCCCAAGTTCACGAGCCTGGGAGTTTTGCACGTAATTGCCTGCTAACCCGGCGACTCCTCGAACGAGGGACCCGCTATGTTCAATTAATGCACGCTGGTTGGGACCAGCATAATTCTCTAACCACCGAACTTTACAATCAGTGCCGTGACACAGATCAACCCTCTGCAGCTCTCGTTCAAGATTTGAAGCGACGAGGGCTTCTCGACGAAACTCTCGTAATTTGGGGAGGCGAATTCGGCCGTACGCCCTTCCTTCAGGGAAATTTTGACAACCGTTCTCGGTGGGGCCGAGATCATCACCCCTATGCCTTTACCATTTGGATGGCTGGTGGTGGAGTGAAGCCCGGGATTACCTATGGAGAATCAGATGATATCGGGTTCAACGTTGCCAACAACCCTGTTCACGTTCACGATTTTCAGGCGACCCTACTCCACCTCCTCGGAATCAATCACGAAAAGCTAACTTATCGATTTCAGGGGCGTCACTATCGACTTACAGATGTTGAAGGGCATGTCATAAAGCCAATCCTAGCCTAAGCTGAATAAAAAAAGAGCCATGGGCAGCACCCTGGCTCTCTTGAGATATCGAGTAGACTCGAGACTTACTTCTCCGCCTGAACGGGCACTTCAGCAGTCTGCTCAGCCGGAGCAGCTTCCTTGGCAGCCGGAGCGTCTTGTCCCACAGGAATGTCCTTGAAACTAGGAAGCCGACGAAGTGAAGGAAGCGGGGCTTCACCAGAACAGCAACCGCAGGAGCTAAGACCAAGAGAAGCAACTGCAAATGAAGCAACTGCAAAAAATTTAACAACTTTCATATTTTTAAAATGGGAAATGAGGTTTTGAGCCGACCACCCCAAAAAGAGATTAACATCGGCTCAAACCTCTCTTTTGGCTGACGAGATTACTTATCAGGGATAACGATAGGAGTAGGAGCTGCTGGTGCTTCTGCTGGGAGAACACTGCAAGAAGTGAGGGAGAAGCCAGCAAGAGCTGCGATCAGGCCGAGGATAGTAGCAATTTTCATTGTTTTTTCTTTTTGTTATTGGGTTCTTTGCGCGGAAAAAATCTAGAATTTTCCTGGAATCAGGTCCGGCTACTGAGTTGCAGCTACCGCTCCGAGTTGGTCGAAGGATAATAACCTCACTAAGGCATGCAAGTAGTTAAGTGATCTTTTCTAACCTTTTTCGGTAAGACCCCTCTAAAATCACAACTAAAACTGGGATTGCATCACTCAAAAACCTCGATAACTTCTCGGCTCTTTCATGAATAAAAAGCCTCATGTAGCAATCGTCGGTGCGACCGGCGCAGTCGGCCGGGAAATGCTCAACTGCCTTGAAGAGCGTAACTTTCCCCTATCTAAAATCACCTTGCTTGCCTCAGCTCGCTCTGCAGGCAAACCACTGGAGTTTCGAGGAAAGGAGCTCACGGTGGAAGAATTAACGCCGGAATCGTTCCACGGAATCGACATCGCTCTTTTTTCAGCTGGCGGTAGTATTTCAAAAGAATTTGCCCCCATCGCAGCAAATACTGGATGTATCGTGATCGACAACTCATCAGCCTTTAGGATGGATCCTGACGTCCCCCTAATCCTGCCCGAGATCAACGGGAAAGAAGCTCTTAATCCCCCCCGCAATATCATCGCAAACCCGAATTGCTCTACCATCATCACTTTAATGGGACTTGCCCCCCTGCATCAGGCCTTTGGTTTGAAGGGAATCATTGCCTCAACCTATCAAGCAGTCTCGGGAAGCGGCGCTCAGGGGATCATCGAATTGGAAGAGCAAATTAAGGCTCTCGTTGCTGGCAAGCCCGTAAAAACAAGTGTTTACCCTCACCAAATTGCCCACAACGTAATACCACACGTCGATGTCTTCCAAGAAACTGGCTACACCAAAGAGGAGCAAAAAATGCTCCATGAAAGCCGAAAGATTCTTGCGATCCCTGAACTCAAAGTCACCTGCACTTGTGTTCGGGTTCCTGTCATCCGCTCTCACTCCATATCCATTACGGCCATTTTTGAAAAAGATCCTTCGGTTGAAGATGCCCGAAAAAGCTTTGAAGGAAGGCGAGGGATCCGATTAGTAGACGACCCCCAACAGGCCGTCTACCCCGTCCCACTGGGGACAACGGGTAATGACGACTGCGAAGTTGGACGGATCAGGAAGGATCAAGTCCTGCCAAACGCCCTCGCCCTCTGGGTCGTTGGCGATCAGATTAAAAAAGGGGCCGCTCTGAACGCGGTTCAAATTGCCGAAATTTTATAATGATTTTTTGGGATTCGGATCTAACATAAGTCGAAAGGTGTTTTACACCAACTTTGGGTTCCTTCCCCATACCAACTGTTAAACGAACGCATCATGGCCGAAGACGAATCGAATCCCACCGAATTTGTGGCACCAACGCTAGAGGAGCTTGGGCCCCTTTTCCCGGCCTATGAGCTGGAGGCTTTTATCGCACAAGGTGGAATGGGGGCCGTTTATAAGGCGCGCCAAAAATCTCTAGATCGGTCGGTTGCTATTAAGATCCTCCCGCGCGAGTTCGGTGACGACCCACAGTTTAGATCATCCTTTGAAGCAGAGGCCAAAGCTATGGCCCGGCTGAATCATCCAAATCTCATCTCCGTTTACGATTTCGGTGATATCGATGGAATGCTCTACATCGTGATGGAATTCGTTCACGGGAAGGCTCTCTACTACTCAGCCCACAACAGGGCAATCGACCCTGCTGTTGCTCTTGAAATGGTCTCCACCATTTCCCGTGGCCTGGCCCACGCCCACCAAGGCGGAATCATTCACCGTGACATCAAGCCCGCTAACATCCTCCTTGATGCCGATGCCAAGCCCAAAATTGGCGATTTCGGACTCGCCCACCCCGTTGGAAGAGGAGAAGGCGAGGGCCTCGTATTCGGCACTCCGGGTTACACCGCTCCAGAGATTTTTCAGAATGGAACAGAGGTCGACCAACGCTCTGATATCTTCTCTGTAGGAGCATTACTGTATGAACTACTCTGTGGACGTCATCCCGAAGCAGATAGCCACAGCATGACAACTGGGATAGATCCTCGGATTGACAACATTCTCAAGAAAGCAACGAACGCGAATCCTACCCTCCGTTATTCGGACGTTGGCGACCTTGCAGACGACCTCGACAACCTCATTCCAAAGCTTGGGGGACCTCAATTCGCAACTACGCCAGCCGCTTCCCCAACCCTGAACTCTGGCAGCAACGTTGTTCTAAGTAGTAGCAAAGAGAAATCCGGAATCGCCTCTTTTGTCGTTATTTTTCTTCTCCTTCTAGGTGGTGGAGCTGTTGCATTTTATGTTTTTGGAAATGGGGACGAAACGACTCAGTCCAGCATCCCTAAAGAGAGGGCCGAGTTGAAGCCAGCACCCAAACCAAAGGATCGTCCAGAAAAGAAGCAACTCGGAAACGGTGGAGAAATGGCTGACAAAGAAAAGCCAGCCAAGCCCAAACCAAAAGTCGTGGTCCCTCCGAAAGCTGCGGAAACCCCCTTGGAGTCCTTAGACCGGCTCTCCCAGCTTCTTGTCGACGGTTTGCGAGATGAATTCCCAATCGGCACCATCAAGCGCGAGAAATCGGCCTATTTCCTCCTAAAACAAAATATGACTTGGGACGAGGCTAACAACTTTGCCAACCGTCATGGTGCTCATCTCACCCTCCTCCCTACCTCTGCTGATCTTGCTTGGTTCCACGAAAATTTCGAAAGCACCAGCCCCGTCTGGACGGGAGCCTCTGATTCAGGATTCGAGGGGAAATGGTTCTGGAGCGACGGCTCAGCCGTCGATGCGAAAGTCTGGGTAGACAAATCTCCCGACAACCGAATCACCGACAATCCAAATGGTGAAGACTTTGGAGCGATCTCGTCTAGCGCTCCAAATTTGGAGGATCACCACAGACTCCAAAAATTCCCTGCCCTTCTGGAATGGTGCCTTGATGGAAGCACATCCGCTTCGCTTACCTCTCAACTTGCTCGCACTGGAGAGGCATTGAAAAACAAGCGCACCCCGATCTTCCCTTCCGGGACTTATAACATCGGTGGTTCAAGATTCCTTCTCGTGAAAGACGCCGTTAGCTGGGAACAAGGTTCACTTATCGCCTCAAACGCCGGGGGACACCTCGCGGTTCCTTCCAACGAAAAGGAGGCATCTTTCATGGCGCTCAGCCTTAAGGCCGCCCTCGACGATCCTGGAAGTTGTTGGATCGGAGGAAAACGCGACGAAAATCTTCAAGAAATTTGGAAGTTTGTAACCGGCGAAGCCTTCACATTCATCACCTGGCTTGAAGACCAACCCGATAACTCTGGGAAGGACGAAAACTACCTCGTCCTTAAGAAAAAAGGGACTTCTTTGGGGGCCAATGATGAAGATAAGAACGGAACCAACACCAACCATTTTCTTATTGAATGGTCAGTTCCGGCACTTCGCAACATGCCCAGAGCATCTGTAAGTGGAAAAGGAGAAGATGACCTTCTCGCCGCACTTGAAAAAATCCGTGATAAGATCCGATATCGTCATGGCCGAGACTACGATAGGTTTCGTAAGAAATACGACGGAGTCGTAGAAGGTTTTCTCAAAGACTTAATAAGCTCCATTAAATCTTACCCCCTTGGTGAAGATATTAAGGAGGACTTGATCGAACAATACGAAGGGTATCTGGAAAGAAAAGAGCTCCCCGATAGCCTAGCTGATGCATACCCCGGGCGCCTGAAGCGAAAGCTCAAGGAAGCCAAAGAGGAAGCCAAAGCTCTTGAGGAAGAATACGAGGACCAATTTGATGAAGCCATGCAGGATTATTTGGATCTCCTCACCAAGACTGCCAACTCCGTCCTAAAAAAGGGTGAAGTCGCTAAAGGGAAGATTTTCATCCTCGAAAACAAAGTCACGACTGACAACGAGGACCGCTTTGAGAAGATCATGGATGAGGAAAAAGTCCCTCTTCCGGTTGAACCTACAGAGGAAGACGATAACGAATAAATTCCTCCCCCTGCTTGCGCCCCTCTTCTCCCACGCTAACTTTCCGCGTGCCAAAAAAAGCTGACCTTAATTCCGCAGAAAGCGCCATTAAAATTCGTGGCGCTCGTCAGCATAATTTAAAGAATCTTGATCTTGAGATTCCAATCGGAAAGCTCACGGTCATCACCGGACCGTCAGGTTCCGGCAAATCATCTCTAGCCTTCCACACTCTCTACGCCGAAGGTCAACGACGCTATGTCGAAACTTTCTCGCCTTATGTTCGCCAGTTTTTTGACCGAATGGACAAGCCGGAAGTTGACCGCATTGATGGCATTCCCCCCGCTATCGCAATCGAACAGAAAAATACGATTCGCACGACCCGATCTACTGTTGGGACCCTCACAGAGATCAACGACTATCTCAAACTGCTCTACCCAAGACTTGCCAAAGGATTCCATCCCGAAACAGGAGAGGAAGTACGCCCCGACAACCCCAAATCGATTCTCGAATGGGTCACTTCAAATCACCAAGACGAGAACATTCTCGTCCTTTTCCCCATCCCCGTCCCATCGGATACCACACCCGATGATCTCTTTCCTTTCCTAAACTCGCAGGGCTATCTCCGTATTTTTCTTGGTCATAAAGTCATCCGGACCGATTCCGCTCCCTCACTCAAAAAACTCCCGCGGGAGGTATTGATAATTCAAGACAGACTCAAGGTCACGACTCGCAACAAATCCCGACTGACCGAATCCTTCGAGCAGGCCCTCAGCTTGGGCAAGGGAGCCGCCGCGATCTCAAGTGCTGAAGGAACCATAAAAACCTTCACCACTAGCTGGGCTCCTCTAGTCAAGCCCACCTCCTCACTCTTCTCTTTTAACTCGCCTCTCGGTGCCTGCAACAACTGTCGTGGCTTTGGAAAAGTCATCGGCATCGATCTCGATAAAGCAATTCCAAACCATCTTATTTCGCTGCGCAAAGGGGCCATCAAACCATTTCAAGGTGAACGGGGCGAAGATTGCCAGCGCGACCTCCTCAAAAGCTGTAAAGAGGCCGGAATCAATCCAAACCTGCGGTGGAACGAGCTCGATTCAGAACAACAGCGTTGGGTCAAATATGGTGAACGTAGTAACAAATCACCCCTCTCATCTCTTGAGCAATCCGAGGCACTTTGGCAAGAAAATCGGTGGTATGGGATTCAGGGCTTCTTCGACTGGTTAGAAACAAAAGCATACAAGATGCACGTCCGTATCTTCCTTTCTCGATATCGAGCCTACACCGAATGTCCCGATTGCCAAGGAACCCGACTTCAACCCGATGCCCTTCACTTTAAGATTCTTGGAAAAACCCTTCCTGAGCTCTGGCACATCCCGCTCGACCAACTCCTCTTTTTCTTTGAAGGGATTGCAACTTCACATGCACCTCTCGACAAAACAACTAGTTTGGTCTTACACGAGATCACCTCACGTCTGAATTACCTTTGCGAGGTTGGTCTCGGATATCTTTCCCTCGATCGCCAAGCGAGAACCCTTTCAGGAGGTGAAATCGCCCGCGTCAACCTCACCACCTGTCTAGGGTCAGCACTTACCCAAACCCTCTTCGTTCTCGATGAACCGACCGTCGGACTTCATCACCGTGACATCCATCGTCTGACCAGAGTCATGCACAACCTCCGTGACAAGGGCAATACTTTGGTCGTAGTTGAACATGACGAAGCTGTGATGCACCAAGCAGATCAACTCATCGACATGGGACCTGAAGCGGGTGAACACGGAGGAGAAATCACTTATCAGGGACCAGCTAAAACTAATTCAAAAAAGAGGTCGCTCACCCTTCAGTATCTCTCCGGAGAGCAATCAATTCCTATTCCCAGCAAATTGAGGAAGCCGCGGGCCCATCTTTCAATCGAAGAGGCCTCAGCAAATAATATTTCCAACCTGTCACTCGATCTTCCTCTCGGCGTATTCAGCTGTCTGACTGGAGTCTCAGGCTCGGGGAAATCCACCCTTGCTCACCCTATCATCTATAACAACCTCGCCCGACATTTTGGACTCTCCATCGATAATGAGCCTGCTCCAGCCAAAATCACAGGCATTGACGAACTCCGGGGCGTAGAACTTATCGATCAGTCCCCTCTTTCCCGCACCCCTCGTTCAACCCCCGCTGTTCTACTGGGTGCCTTCGAGCATATTCGCCAACTTCTCTCACTTACCTCTTCAGCGAGAGCAGACCACCTTACTCCTGGATATTTTTCCTTTAATTCTGGCCCTGGACGATGCCAACGCTGCTCCGGAAATGGTTTTGAGAAAGTCGAGATGCAGTTCCTTTCCGATCTTTACCTGACCTGCTCCGAATGTAACGGCACCCGCTTCACAAGGACCGCCGAATCTTATCGCTACCATGAAAAGTCCGTCGTCGATTTTCTCCGGTTAACCGCTTCAGAAGCCATGGCATTCCTGGAGGGAATTGAAGGCCTTACCAATAAAGAGAACCTCCTTCTTTCTAAGACACGTAAGGCGCTTCAGCCCTTAGTGGAAACCGGTCTCGGCTATCTCCGCCTCGGTCAACCTCTCAACACGCTCTCCGGCGGCGAGGCACAACGCCTAAAACTCTGCCGCCTTCTGACTTCCACTAGCGGTAGCGTCAACACCTTGCTCATCCTAGATGAGCCCACGACCGGACTTCATTTCAGCGACATCGAGAAACTTCTCACCGTCTTCCACCGCCTCGTCGACGTCGGCTACTCTCTCCTTGTCATCGAGCACCAACCCGACGTCATTAAGAATGCCGATCATGTCGTCGAAATTGGGCCAGAGGCCGGCCTCAACGGTGGCCAAATCGTTTTCGAAGGAAGCCCAAAGCAACTCGCAAAAAAGAAAACACACACTGGCCTCGCCATCTCAGTCCCGGTCAAACCAGAAAAAAAGCGGCCCTCAAATAATAGGTCTATTGCAAAACGTGAAATATCTATTCACGGTCTACGTCACCATAATCTCAAGAACATTGACGCCATAATTCCCCACAATGAATTTGTGGTCATTTCAGGGTTAAGTGGTTCTGGGAAATCCACTCTCGCCTTCGACGTCATCTTTGCTGAGGGCCAGCGCCGCTTTCTCGATTCCATGTCGCCTTACGCGAGGCAGTTCGCTAGCCAACTCGAAAAGCCTGACCTAGACCTAATCACAGGGCTTCCGCCAACCGTAGCGATCGAGCAACGAATCTCGCGTGGCGGCGGAAAATCAACAGTTGGTACAGTCACTGAAGCCTACCACTTCCTCCGTTTACTTTATGCAAAGCTTGGTATCCAGCATTGCCCTCAGTCCGGTGAACCTGTCATATCTCAGACACCCGAAGCCATCGGCGATCAGTTGGGCAAGCTACTAAAGAAGGAGAAATCACTCCGACTCCTTTCACCCGTTTTGAGAGCCCGTAAAGGCTTCCACAAGGAATACGCCCTCGCTGCTGAGAAGGCTGGCTTCGAAGAAATGCTCATTGATGGCGAACTCATCAATACTAAAGAATTCCAACCACTCGCTCGCCACAAGGCTCACGACATCGATTTCGTCGTTGCTCAAGTCACAAGTAAACAAGCCCTAAAAAAGACGTCTGAAGCACTCTCCATCGCCCTCCAATATGGAAAGGGCACCTTCAAAGCCCTCACCAAAAAGGGTCATCTTCAAACCTTCTCAACCGTAAGGGTATCACCTGTCACCGGAGAATCATTCGAGGAACTTGACCCACATCACTTTTCATTCAACTCACCGAGAGGTTGGTGCCAAACCTGCCGAGGCTATGGCCACATCACTAATAGCCGATTTGACGTAAAAGGGTTCAACTCTGAAGCAGAGGCAGAAATTCACGAAGAGAAACTTGCCGCGAAAGCTAACCCCGGCGAGTTTCGTGCTTGTCCCGATTGCCATGGCGCGAGAATTCGGGAGAACTCACGTCACGTCTTCATCGAGGGTCAATCACTACCAGCCCTATCCTTACTTAATGTTCAAGAAGCTAGCAAAACGATTGCTGCCTTTAAATTTGAAGGTCGTGATCTTGCTATCTCACGTGACATTCTTCCTGAAATTATTCAGCGGCTTCAATTCCTCGACCAAGTTGGACTAGGCTACCTTCAACTCGATCGATCCGCCACCACCCTATCCGGCGGCGAGTCTCAGCGTATCCGCCTTGCTGCTCAACTTGGATCCAATTTACAGGGAGTTCTCTACATTCTAGATGAACCAACCATCGGACTACATCCTCGTGACAATAATGCTCTCCTAGGAACTCTTCAAGCCCTCAAGAAAAAGGGAAACTCGCTTCTTCTTGTCGAGCACGATGAGGACACGATTAAGGCAGCAACCCATCTGATTGACCTTGGCCCTGGCGCAGGAGTTGAAGGCGGCGAAATCGTAGCCTCCCTGACAAGGACTGAGCTAAACCAAAAAAGCGCTCTAGAAACGCATTCACAATCACCAACGCTGCAGGCGATTAGGAATCCCCTCATTCACCCATCTCGAGGAAAGCGCAGAAAGATCCCCGCAATTCGTGCTCAAAAAAGTTGGCTGAAATTGAAGGGTTGTAACCTCAACAACCTAAAGGACGTCGACGTCCAAATTCCAATAGGGCGTCTCACCGTTTTAACCGGGGTTTCTGGATCCGGAAAATCGTCACTCATGCGAGGATGCTTGAGTATCGCTTGCGAAAAAAAAGTCAAAGAGACTCCATTCAAGTCCGCAACTGGCTTTGATGTTTTCAAATATCGCTACGAGGTAGATCAGTCTCCTATTGGCAAAACCTCACGTTCCTGTCCTGCTACTTATGTGAAGCTATTTGATCACATCCGTGCGCTCTTTGCACAGCTTCCCGAATCACGTATGCGCGGCTATACTGCTTCCCGGTTTTCGTTTAATAACAAGGAAGGACAGTGCCCTGAGTGCAAAGGTAATGGCCGTATAAAACTAGAAATGGATTTCCTTCCGACGACTTGGATTGATTGTGAAAGTTGCATGGGGGATCGCTATAATCCAGCCACCTTAGAAATTCGCTACAATGGTCTTACGATCGGCGATGTTCTAAACCTTAACATCAAAGCCGCAGCCGACTTCTTTTCTGCGCATCCGAAGCTTCAGAAACCACTTCAACTTCTATCCGAAACAGGGCTTGGCTACCTTACTCTCGGTCAACCTTCGCCCACCGTATCCGGGGGAGAAGCGCAACGCCTCAAACTTGTAACCCAGCTCACTAAAGGCCGCCCAAAGATCACTGATTTAGGACCGATTAATACAAATCTCTATCTTATCGAAGAGCCTACAATCGGACTTCACCAACAGGACGTTGCCCGACTCACCGACGTGCTGCACCGGCTCGTCGATGAAGGCCATACCGTCGTTGTGATCGAGCACCACATGGACTTAGCTGCAGAAGCCGACTACATTATAGATCTCGGACCCGAAGCCGGGCCAAACGGCGGCACGATCGTTGCCCAAGGAACACCAGAACAGGTCTCCAAGGTCGACCATTCGGCCACTGCACCCTTTCTCGCGAATGCGCTTTAGTCGACAACTTCGTATGCATCCTTGTCGTTGAAATTGATAAAGATGCGATCCTTTTTCTCCTGCTTTTTATAGCCCAGCTTACCCTTCAACTTGATTGTTTTACCGATCAGCTCCTTGAGAATCTCCTCGGTGACCTCTACCTCCTTCAGCTTCTTAATATCTCCGCTCCCAATAAACTCATGACTTTCCCCTTCAAAAACAAGATGTAGACTTTTCTCATCAGCGGATACCCTTATATTCTTCACCTTGCCTTTGAAACTCGCTCGTGTGTTTCTCAGAGCTATCAATTGCTCTGCATCAGCCGTGGTGTAGACATCTTTCTTAGGGAGTAAGTCCATTGGATCAATCGTAGTAATCTCAAAGATTCCTTCAATTTGGATTTCCTCCTCCGAGACCATCCACCCGATGACTTTGACAATCTGGCCGGACAAATGAGCAGCGGATCCTCTCACTAGTTGCCCACTCATTCCTGCTGGCTCTTCAAACTCTAGAACACCGTCTTCATTGCCGGTTTTCACCTTCCCTTGAAGCCTCACCCACTTACCTATATTATCACGAAAATCGCCACGATTTTCTAAAGAAAGCTCTACCATCTCGGTTTCTCGATCTGGCCGCTCGGTGGTCTCTTCCTTTTTGCGAGGCTGAGGTCGGGGCTTCAGCTTGGGAGCCTCGACCTTCTTCTCTCCCGTATTCATCTCCTCTTCGCTCCCGCCTATTATCGAGCCAACAAAGATGCCGCCTCCAATCAAAAGCAACAGGACTGCAATTAGAATTAGGGGGTTTTTGTGACCTCCGGGAGGCGATGCAAGAGACCCAACTGGAAGATGTGGCTTCGAATTAGTGGCGGGCGGTATTTGCTGACCGTCTTTCATACTTCTGATCTAACGACCGGAAGTCTAAAATACCAGTTTCGTTTTACCTCTAGTCTTGGCCCATTCCTAATTGCAATGGTCGCAGTAATCCCCGACCCTCGTCTCATGCTCCGTCTTCTTCTGCCAATCTTTGTTAGCACAGTGCTGGCTTCTGAAAAACCCAACATCATCGTCATCATCGCCGACGACCATCGTTACGATTTTCTCTCCTGCCACCCTGAAGCTCCAGATTTCCTCGAAACTCCCAACTTAGATCGAATGGCTAAAGAAGGTGCACATCTGAAAAACGCCTTTGTAACCACCTCGCTCTGCTCCCCAAGTCGCGCCTCTATTCTAACTGGACAATACATGCACCATCACCGCGTTATTGATAATCAGCGCTCCGTTCCTGAAGGGACCCGCTTCTATCCAGAATACCTCCAAACGTCAGGCTATCGTACTGCCATGATCGGCAAGTGGCATATGGGCCACGACAATGATGAGCCTCGCAAAGGCTTCCACCACTGGGTCTCTTTCCAAGGACAAGGCTCCTACTTTGATCAAACCCTTAATATCAACGGAGAGCGTCATGAACAAAAGGGCTACACTGCCGATCGCCTCACTGATCAGGCGATCGCGTGGCTCAATAGCGATCGCGGTGATAAAGAGGCACCCTTTATGATGCACCTTGCCTTTAAGTCCGTCCACTACCCTTTCCAACCCGCTAAGCGCCACCATGGAAAATATCAGGGGAAAAAAATCGATTACCCCGAAACAATGGCGAATTCTGAAGAAAACTACGCCACCCAGTCACGCTGGATCCGCGAAAGACGCTATGGCATTCACGGGGTCGACCACATGGAAACTGGAGCCTTCGATAAGGACCCTGTCCCTTCTTTCGATGATCTTTATTGGAGATTTTGCGAAACCGTTCACGGACTCGATGAGAACGTAGGCCGTATTCTCAACCATCTCGACGAATCTGGTCTCTCTAAAAATACCATTGTCCTATACCTAGGTGACAATGGATTCCACCTTGGTGAACATGGATTTTACGACAAACGCGATGCCTTCGAACACTCGATCCGCGTCCCCCTTCTGGCCTATGCTCCCGGACAAATCGAAGCTGGCACTAAAATAGAAGAGATAATACTCAACATCGATCTCGCTCCAACACTTTTGGAATTTGCCGGAATTAAAAAACCCAGCAACACCCCACCCTTCGACGGATTTTCCTTCAAACACCTTCTCGATGAAAGCGGATCCGACAAACCGTGGAGAGATCATCTTCTTTATGAATATCACTGGGAGTGGAATTTCCCAGCTACTCCCACGCTCTTCGCTATCAGAACCGACCGCTACAAATTTATCTACTACCACGGTCTTTGGGATAAGAATGGCCTTTATGATTTAAAAACTGATCCTCAAGAGCGCCATAATCTCATCGACGTTCCTGCCTTCGCCAAAAGAAAAGAAGCTCTTAAGAAACAGCTCTTCTCCGAGCTTCAAGCTTCAGGAGCTTTAGAAGTCCCTATCCGCCCACCAAAAGGAGAACCACTCCACGACCGTAAGCTGCGACGTTAAAGGCCCAAGTGTCGACCCTTCAAAGACACGGCTTGAAGCTTATCTCAAAAGGAAATGATTCGAATAAATGGCTAAAAATCATGGCCTAAAAAACCCCCATCAGCTCTCGCAGATCGGGGTTTTGAATTTTTAGACTCTACTCAGAGATTATTCGCCGGCGGCTTCCACTTTGGGAGCCTCACCTTCAGGCAGAGCTTCACCGTCTTCGCCCTCGGGCTTTTCGACAACTGGCTCTGGCTCTTCAACGGTCATCTCAAAATCTGAATTCTTGTGGATCGGAAAGCCGGTTCCAGCAGGAATAAGATGTCCAAGAATCACGTTCTCTTTAAAGCCGCGGAGAGTGTCCACTTTTCCAAGAGTTGCAGCGTCGGTTAAGACACGGGTAGTATCCTGGAAAGAGGCTGCAGAGATGAAGGATTCGGTCTCAATTGAGGCCTTGGTAATCCCGAGAAGAACAGGTTCAGCTTCGGCAGGTTTACCACCTTCAGCTGCGACACGTTTATTTTCGGCATTGAAGGTTGTCTTCTCAATCTGGTCACCCCAAAGGAACTCTGTGTCCCCTGGCTCGGAGATCTTCACCTTGCGAAGCATCTGACGAATGATGATCTCAATGTGCTTGTCATTAATCTCAACACCCTGAGAGCGATAAACCGTCTGGACCTCGTTATTGAGGTGCTCCTGCAGAGCCTGGGGGCCGCAAGCCTCAAGGAGATCTTCGGGAGCCACAGGACCTTCGGTAATTTGATCGCCACGAACAACCATGTCACCTTCACCAACGATCATGTGCTTGCCCATTGGGACAAGATGATCGGCGGTTTCACCGGACTCAGTGTGAGTAACAATAACCTTACGCTTGCCGCGAACGGTGCCTCCAAAGGAGATCTCACCATCAAGCTTCGCAATCACGCAGGCGTCTTTCGGACGACGAGCTTCGAAAAGTTCCGCGACTCGTGGTAGACCACCAGTAATGTCACCAGTCTTAGCAATTTTACGTGGGGTTCGAGCGAGTTGCACACCCCCCTGAATCTTGGCGCCTTCTTTGACAGAAAGGTGAGCTCCAACCGGGATAGAGTAACTGCTGAGAACATCCTTGCTCTTTGGATCAACGATCACGATCTGCGGGTGCAAATCTTCCTTGTGCTCGGTCACGGTCAAACCTTTCTTGCCGGTAGCCTTGTCGGTCTCGGACTGAATAGTAATCCCCGTGATCATGTCGCGGAATTCAATCTTACCGCCAGACTCAGCAATAATGGGGACTGAGTGAGGGTCCCAAGTCAAAATTGACTGGTTCTTCTTCACGTCTCCGCCGTCAGCAACCGAAATCACCGATCCAATGACAACATTGTAGGACTCAAGTTCAAGGCCATCCTTATCACGAACGGAAAGTGAACCGTTCTTGTTGAGGACCACGAAGTTACCATCGACATCTTCCACGGTGCGTAGATCCTTATAGTAGGCAACGCCCTTGTTCTTAGCTTTGACTTCAGGTTGCTTGGTGGCACCAAGCGCAACACCACCGGAGTGGAAGGTTCGCATGGTGAGCTGGGTTCCCGGCTCACCAATAGACTGAGCAGCAATAATACCGACAGCTTCACCAATCTTCCCAAGCTTACCGGTAGCAAGATTGAGACCGTAACAAGACTGACAACATCCACGCTCCGACTCACAAGTGAGCGGACTCCGAATCTTAAGGCGCTCATGACCAACATTCTCAACTGCGATTGAGATTGTCTCGTCCATGAGACTCCCTTTCTTGACGATGATGTCTCCGGAAACAGGGTCCTTGATAGTTTCGCAAGAAGTCCGGCCATAAATGCGGGACTGGAGAGACGCGGCTTCTTCGTCACCCGAATAAATCGCATGAACGGTAATCCCCTTCTCGGTTCCACAGTCTGGCTCGGTAATAATGACATCCTGGGAAACGTCGACCAACTTACGGGTCATGTATCCAGAGTCAGCTGTCTTGAGTGCAGTATCGGCAAGACCTTTACGAGCACCGTGGGTAGAGATGAAATACTCAAGCACGGAAAGCCCTTCGCGGAAGTTTGAGGTGATCGGACGCTCAATGATTTCACCGGACGGCTTAGCCATCAGTCCACGCATACCCGAGAGCTGCTTAATCTGGTTCTTATTACCCCGAGCACCGGAGTCGACCATCATGAAGAGTGGGTTTGCCTTCTCTTTACCCTCGTTGAACTCGAGCTTACGGTACAGAGCGTTGGCAATATTGTCACCCGCACGGGTCCAAATATCGACCACTTTCTGGTAGCGCTCGCCATTCGTAATGACACCATTACGATACTGCTTATTGACGGTCTCAACATCGGCGTATGCTGTCTTGAGCTCGGCTGGCTTCTCCTCTGGAATAACCATGTCGACGATACCAATCGAGCAACCGGAACGAGTTGCTTCCTTGAATCCGAGTTCTTTGAGCTGGTCCATGGTTTGCACCGTAGCCTTGCCTCCCGCAACTTGGTAACAACGCCAAATGATGTCTCCAATCTGAGACTTACCTACGTTGTTGTTGACGAACCCAACGCCATCAGGCCAGATCTCGTTGAAGCGAACACGACCTGGAGTCGTTTCGATGATCGAGCTTTCCTTGTCACCAAAGACAGAATCTTTGCCATGATCTGGGTTACGTAGGCGAATATACTGGTGATAGTCCAATTTCCGATTGGCAATCGCAAATTCAACCTCAGTCGTATTTTCGAAGAGTGGTAAATGACCCTGCTTCTCAATTTCCTTCGGAGTACGAACCTTTGCCCAAGTGAGGTAGTAGGTTCCCAAAATAATATCCTGAGAAGGAGTGATTACAGGACGTCCGGATGCAGGAGAGAAGATGTTGTTAGTCGCAAGCATCAGTTGGCGAGTCTCCATCTGGGCCTCAACTGAAAGTGGAACGTGAACCGCCATTTGGTCACCATCGAAGTCAGCATTGTAAGCACCACAAGTAAGTGGGTGCAAACGAATCGCAGATCCCTCAATAAGAACGGGCTCAAAAGCCTGAATCGAGAGACGGTGAAGAGTCGGAGCACGGTTAAGCATAACCGGGTGCCCTTTCGTCACCTCAGCAAGGATATCCCAAACTTCGGTGGTTTTGCGGTCGATCATTTTCTTAGCCGAACGAACAGTGTGGCAGTAGCCAAGTTCTTTCAGACGGCGGATGATGAAAGGCTCGAAAAGAGTCAGGGCCATCTTCTTAGGAAGACCACACTGGTTCAATTTAAGTTCAGGCCCAATCACGATCACAGAACGCCCAGAGTAATCGACGCGTTTGCCAAGGAGGTTCTGACGGAAACGTCCACCCTTACCTTTGAGCATGTCAGAAAGAGACTTAAGCGCCCGGTTTCCAGCACCCGTCACGGCGCGGCCATGACGACCGTTATCAAAGAGAGCATCAACAGCCTCTTGGAGCATGCGCTTCTCGTTGCGGATGATGACCTCGGGAGTCTTCAGCTGCATGAGGTTCCGGAGACGATTGTTCCGATTAATGACACGACGATAGAGGTCGTTTAGGTCAGAGGTCGCAAAGCGGCCACCTTCCAGAGGAACAAGAGGTCGGAGGTCGGGAGGAATGACCGGAAGAACTGTCATAATCATCCACTCAGGACGCGAGTTGGACTGTAGGAAACCCCGAGAAAGCTTAAGGCGCTTGGCGAGCTTCTTACGATTCTGCTTCGAGCGCGTAGCTTCCATGGCCTCTTCCAACTCAACAATGAGCTCTTCAAGATTCACCTGACACAAGAGATCACGGATCGCTTCAGCACCCATTCCGGCGCGGAAAGCCTCATCACCATAGTCTTCTTCGGCATCGCGAAGTTCGGTCTCGGTAAGAAGCTGACCACGCTCAAGAGCAGTTTTGCCAGGTTCAGTCACGAGATAATCCTCGTAGTAAATGACACGCTCTAGTTCACGAGCGGTCATATCAAGGACGAGACCGATACGGGAAGGCATGCACTTGTAGAACCAGATATGGGAAACAGGAACAGCAAGATCAATATGTCCCATGCGCTCACGACGGACGCGACTTAGAGTCACTTCAACACCACAACGGTCACAGACAGTTCCCTTGTGCTTGATTCGCTTGTATTTTCCGCAAGCACATTCCCAGTCGCGGGTCGGACCGAAAATACGTTCACAAAAGAGGCCTCCCTTTTCAGGTTTAAAGGTCCGGTAGTTGATGGTCTCAGGATTGAGGACCTCACCTTGGGACCAACCACGAATCGTTTCAGGATTTGCAACGGTGATGGAGACCTGATCGAAAGGGTCTGGCTTTTGGTCGACTCCGTAAAGTTCGCGAAGATTGGTTTCAACACTCATAATAGGTTATAGGTAGTAGTTAGGGTTTTGTGTTGAGGTTTAGAGGGTAAGATCATCGAGGGAAAAGTCTTCGCTAGCGGCGGCACCTGGTTCTGACCCAGATCGTCCGGGTCGGACATCGAGACCGAGTGACTGCATCTCTTTGATGAGAACGTTGAAACTCTCAGGAGTTCCGGCTTCAAGATGGTTATCTCCTTTCACAATGGCCTCGTAAATGCGGGTTCTACCCTGCACATCGTCTGACTTCACCGTGAGAAGCTCCTGAAGAGTATAAGCGGCGCCGTATGCTTCAAGAGCCCAGACCTCCATCTCTCCAAATCGCTGACCACCATACTGGGCCTTACCACCAAGCGGCTGCTGGGTAACAAGTGAGTAAGGACCAACGGCACGAGCGTGGATCTTGTCGGCAACAAGGTGCCCAAGCTTGAGCATGTAAATAATTCCGACCACTACGGGCTGATGAATCGCTTCTCCGGTCCGTCCGTCGTAAAGCGTAGACTTACCGGCAACAGAACCATCTTTACCATCACCGATCCAAGTGAAGCCTTCGACCTTCTTGGCCTCGGACATGTATTCCCAGATTTTCGCCTCAGGAATACCATCGAAAATCGGAGTCGCAACCTTGAAACCTAAGGCTTTAGCCGCCACACCAAGGTGGGTTTCTAAAACCTGACCAACATTCATTCGTGAGGGCACGCCAAGTGGATTGAGGCAGATGTCAACAGGAGTTCCGTCGGAAAGATAAGGCATATCCTCTTCAGGCACGATGACCGAAACCACCCCTTTGTTTCCGTGGCGACCCGCCATCTTGTCACCCACGCTCAGCTTACGCTTAGCAGCAACAAAAACCTTAACTTCCTTCACAACACCCGGATCAATTTCGTCGCCACTCTCGATCTGATCGAGCCGGCGTTCCCGGTCTCCATCAAGCTCAGCAAACCGACTTTCGAAGCTGGAAATAATCTCGAGGATTTTGTTCCGGATCGGAGAAGGATCGATTTCAATATGATCATAAACCGAAGCAAGTTTACGAAGCAGGGTCTTGGTAATCTTGCGATTAGCCGGGATGATAATTTCACCAGACTGCGCGTTCACAACGTCGAGAGGGATTTTCTCTCCAAGGAGGATGTCAGAAAGCTTCTCAGTAAGTTGATCAGTGAGCTGATCTTTCTTCTTCTTGTAGTCGTCGTTGATCTTTTTGAGCTGCTTCTTGAGCTTAGCGGGATCCCCTTCGATTTCCTTGCGGCGAGCCATTCCGTGGGTGGCAATGCGGATATCCTGAACGATCCCGGTGCACCCGGAAGGAACACGCAGTGATGTGTCTTTCACGTCAGCGGCTTTTTCACCGAAAATCGCACGGAGTAGACGTTCCTCTGGAGCAAGTTCGGTTTCCGACTTTGGAGTGATCTTACCGACAAGAATATCGCCAGGCTTCACCTCAGCTCCAATGCGAATAATCCCATCGTGGTCGAGATTCTTAAGAGCCTCTTCACCGACGTTTGGAATGTCGCGGGTAATTTCTTCAGGTCCTAGCTTGGTGTCACGAGCGGCACACTCAAACTCACTAATGTGAATGGAGGTGTAGACATCGTCCTTGACCATGCGTTCGGAAATCACGATAGCATCCTCAAAGTTATATCCATTCCAAGGCATGAAGGCCACAAGAACGTTTGCTCCTAGCGCAAGTTCACCGCCTTCAGTATTAGGACCATCCGCGATGATGTCGCCGTTCTTCACCTTCTGGCCCGCCTTAACAAGCGGCTTCTGGTTAATGCAGGAACCGGAGTTCGAACGCATAAACTTACGGAGAGGATAGACGAAGGTCCCTTTATCGGGATTCGATTTAATAGTCTCCGGCTCGGAAAGAAAACGCTCTTCCGAAACGGGAAGCTTTCCATCTTTAGTCGTAATGATATATTCGGCAGAGGAAGCAGCAACAATACCATCAGCCTCGGAAACGATCACAGAGCGTGAGTCGCGAGCAGCCTTCTCCTCAAGTCCAGTGCCAATGTAGGGCGAGTCTGAGCGAAGAAGTGGCACACCCTGACGTTGCATGTTCGAACCCATAAGCGCGCGGTTCGCATCATCATGCTCGAGGAAGGGAATGAGACCAGCTGCAACCGAAACGAGCTGTTTCGGGGAAACATCCATGTAATCAACCCGGCTTGGATCAACTTCGATGAACTCCCCACGCTCACGCGCAGTAATACGCTCGTTAAGGAAGCCACCCTTCTTGTCAATAGGATTGTTGGCTTGAGCAATGAGATATCCCTCTTCTTGGTCAGCAGTAAGATATTCAATCGTATTGGTCACCTTGCTCTTTTTCACAACTCGATAGGGAGTCTCGATGAATCCGAACTCGTTAATACGTGCGTAGGTGCACATCGAGTTAATGAGTCCAATGTTCGGGCCTTCCGGAGTCTCAATCGGACAAATCCGACCATAGTGAGAAGTGTGAACATCTCGAACCTCAAAACCAGCACGATCACGATTGAGTCCACCCGGTCCAAGTGCCGAAAGACGGCGCTTGTGAGTAAGCTCGGCGAGTGGGTTGGTTTGGTCCATGAACTGAGAAAGCTGAGACCGACCGAAGAAGTCGCGAACAACCGCACTGAGTGCCTTCGGGTTAATAAGCTTCTGTGGTGTCATCCCCTCGATATTGACATCAAAGAGAGTCATGCGCTCTTTAACCAAACGTTCGGTGCGGGCGAGACCAACACGACATTGATTGGCAAGAAGTTCGCCAACAGCACGGACTCGACGTGAACCAAGGTGGTCGATATCGTCTAGGATCCCTTCCCCTTTTTTGAGTCCAAGAAGATACTTAGTAGCAGCAAGAAAATCTTCTCCGACCATGATCCGCTCATTGGAATCAATATCGATCTTGAGTTTCTGGTTGATCTTGTAACGTCCAACACGAGTGAGATCGTATTTTTTCGGGTCAAAGAAGAGACGCTTAAGGAGCGCGCGAGCATTTGCAGCGGTTGGGGGATCGCCAGGCCGAAGCTTGCGGTAGATATCCTTCAGAGCCGACTCTTCGTCGTGAGCAGGATCCTTCTTTAAAGATTTAACGAGGATCTCGTCCTCACTGGAATCGATAACCTCGACGGTCTTCTGCCCAAGAGCAACGAGCTGACGGATGACGCCAATAGAGAGCGGCTCGTAAGAACGGGCGACGACCACCTCACCATCCATAATATCTTCGAAAGGCATGAGTGAGGCCAAAGACTCTTCATTCATTTTCTCGCTAATCTTGAGCTTTTGAATATTATAAAAATTCGAGACTAAATCACGCTCAGTCGGATAACCAAGAGCACGGAGGAAAGTCGTCACAAGAAACTTACGGCGGCGGCGGCGGCGATCAAGATAGACATAGGCGAGGTCGTTCGTGTCAAACTGAACCTCGAGCCAAGAGCCACGATCAGGAATGATGCGGAAACTGTGGAGAATCTTTCCATTCAAATGGACCGATTTCTCAAAGCAGATACCAGGCGAGCGATGAAGCTGCGAAACAATCACTCGTTCAGCTCCATTGATCACAAAGGTTCCGCGACGAGTCATCATAGGAAGTTCTCCCATGTAGACGCGCTCCTTCTTGGTGCCCGTATCATCCTTCAGATTGAAGGTCACGTAGAGCGCCGCCGAGAAAGTCTCGCCGGTGCGAAGGGCATCAAGAGCACTCGCCTTAGAGTCCTCGATGTCGTAAGAAACGAAACCAAGCTCGATGGTTTCGTCATAGGATTTGATGGGAAAGACTTCTTGAAAAACGGCCTGTAGACCAGTTCCTGTGCGCTTGGAAGGCGACACGTCTTTTTGCAGAAAATCCTCATAGGATTTAGACTGCACCTCAATCAGATTTGGCGGCTCGATGACCTCCTCGATGGTTCCAAAGTATTCTCGCTTCAACATAATATTAGGATCCGGATGAGATTTTACAACATAGCCAAGCGGTCAACTCAACCGTTTGAGACATGTTGTGATTTCTGGGTCTGGAATTGCAATTCCGTCTGTGACTACTTGTGATGGTGGGCACGAACGGAGGGAAAGCACTATCGACGAAAAATCCCAAATTTGAAATTTGGGTAGAAACGAGGGTGATTTTACTTTTCCTCCGGCCGGGCCCAACTTCAGTCAATTTGACCGAAGTTGGGTGGAAATCCGGAGATTGTTACTTCAGCTCGACTTTGGCGCCGGCTTCTTCAAGTGCTGCCTTAGCGGCCTCCGCATCATCCTTGCTAGCTCCTTCGAGCACAGGTGCGGGTGCACTTTCAACAAGTTTTTTGGCATCGGCGAGTCCGAGTCCAGAAGCAACTCCACGCACAGCTTTGATAACTGCGATCTTGTTACCTCCTGCCTCAGCGAGGACTACATCGAATTCGGTCTTTTCTTCAGCGGGCTCTGCGGCAGCGGCGGGACCGGCTGCTGCTGCTGCTGGTGCGGCGGCGCTAACGCCCCACTCCTCTTCAAGGTGCTTAACCAATTCGGCGGCTTCCAGGACGGTAAGCTTGCCGAGCTCTTCTGCAATTTTTGTAATGTCTGACATTGTTTTAGTTTTGTCGGTATCGTCGCGACCGGGGCTTTCCGATCATTTCAGGGCAACTGCCGTTGTCCCGACGAGGAACCAGTTTTGTTTTCCAAGCCCTCCCAGTTCCACATAGCGAAACAAGTCGAGCCATCCGTTCAAATTGTTTATTATCCTTCGTTGAATTTCGCTTTGATGACACGGGCGAGACTTCCGCCTGGCTCGTTGAGCGTGCGCACCAGCTTGGAAGCGGGAGCATTGATAGTAGAGAGAAGCTGAGAGAGGAGAACTTCGCGTGGAGGCAGAGCTCCCAAGCCCTTGACTTGGTCGGCACTTAAAACGTCCCCGTCGAGAATACCAGCTTTGACAACCGGCGTTTCGAATTCCTTTTGAAAATTGGCTACCACTTTCGCGACAGCGCAAACATCAGAGGAACCTGTCACAAAAGCAGTCTGGCCGGAAAGCTCTTCGCTGAGATCTGGAAGACCAGAATCAGCGAGGACACGTTTCATGAAAGAGTTCTTTGCAACGTGGCACTCCGCACCCTGCTCAAGGAGACGTCCACGAAGCTCGTTGAAGGAAGGAACGGTCGTCCCGGCGTAGTCCACAACGAGAACGAAGTCGGACTCATCGACACGTCCCTTGATTTCGTCGAGAATGAATTTTTTATCTGGGTTCATGGTCTGCGTTTCGAGTTAGGCGGTGTAAGAAGAGATATCGAGCGAAATCCCAGGGAGCATCGAAGCAGCGAGAGTAAAGCTCTGGATGTAGTTTCCTTTGGCGGAGGCAGGCTTTGCCTTCACAATACTATTAACAAGTGAACCGAGGTTCTCCTGAAGTTGTTCTTCCGAGAACGAGAGCTTCCCGCAAGCAGCGGCGATGTTCGCACTCTTATCGATCTTGTAATCAATGCGACCGGCCTTAACCGCGTTCACGGCAGTTGCAGTATCATCAGTCACAGTCCCGGTTTTAGGGTTTGGCATGAGGCCGCGAGGTCCAAGAACACGAGCAATTTTCCGAACTTCTGTCATTGCGTCAGGAGTTGCTATAGCGGCATCGAAGTCGGTGTATCCTCCCTGAACCTTTTTAATAAGGTCCTCAAAACCAACCTCGTCGGCTCCGGCATCAGTGGCAGCCTTAGCAGCATCACCAGACGCAAAAACGATCACTTTAACCTTTTTGCCAGTTCCATGGGGGAGAGCGACAGAGCCACGAACCATCTGGTCACTTTTACGTGGGTCTACCCCGAGATGGGCCGAGAAAGTGACAGTGGCGTCAAACTTAGGGGCCGGGAACTTTTTCAGAAGAGCCACGGCGTCGTTCAAGGAATAACTTTTCCCCTCTTCGACGAGTGCTGCAGCCTTCTCGTATCTTTTGCTTCGTTTATTACTCATTCTATTAGTTGCAGTGCGGTCGGATCCCTCGAAGAGAGACCCTCCTGCGATTTAAAATTTCACCACTCAACCTCGAGACCCATCTGCATGGCAGTGCCGGCAAGAATCTTTGCAGCTTGCTCAGGATCACTGGTGTTGAGATCGGGCATTTTACGCTCAACTACCTCGAGTAGCTTAGCCTTACTGATTTTCCCAACCTTGACCTTGTTGGGCTCTCCGGAACCGGATGCGATACCAGCAGCTTTTTTGAGAAGAACAGCGGCGGGAGGCTGCTTGGTTACAAAATCAAAGCTCGCGTCTTTGTAAACTGTGATAACGGTTGGAAGAAGATCGCCAGCAGACGCTTGGGTCCGAGCATTGAATTCCTTACAGAATCCCATTATGTTCACGCCAGCCTGACCAAGCGCAGGCCCGACGGGAGGAGAAGGGTTGGCTTGTCCAGCTTGGATCTGGAGTTTGAGGACTTGTTTTACTTCCTTGGCCATGATTTTAGAATTGTAAGTGAGTGTTGCCGGGGGTGGCGGAGAGGGGTGTGGTAATATTTATCGGAAAAAGTCAAGATGAAACCGCTTCGATCTGACAATTTCAGGACTTTAGGCTTTCTCAACCTGCCAGTATTCGAGTTCAACGGGGGTAGATCGACCAAAAATGGTGACAGCAACGCGCATTTTCCCGCGCTCAGGATCGATTTCCTCAACGACACCATTCTGAGATTCAAAGGGTCCGTCGGAGACTTTGACCGTATCCCCTACCTCGAACTCGATAGACGGACGGACACTTCCTTCGCGCTCTTCGATCTGGCTGAGCATACTCGCAACCTCCTTAGGGCGCATAGGAATAGGCTTGTTACGAGCACCAGCGAAACCAATGGCCCCATCGAGCTGCTGCATGAAAGACCAAGTGTCCTCCACAACATCATTGTGCTCGTCCAGAAGATGCATGTTGATGATCACATAACCGGGAAAAAATTTCTTTTTCTGCTCGGTCTTTTTGCCCGCACGCACTTCGGAGACCAATTCAGTAGGCACAAGAACCTTGAATATTTTGTCGCCAAGCTCTTCTGATTCAACAAGTCGAGCAATGCGGTCCTTGACCTTGTTTTCTTGACCAGAAAGGACATGAACGACGTACCATTGGTCTTTGGGTGCTGGAATCGTGGGCATTTTAAAAAGGTTGTTTCGAAGCTTAAATGAAACGGAAAATTAATGAAAAAGGGGCGCTTAGTTTGCTAATCCACCAAGAAAAGTCACCGCCTCGGTGTGAATGAGATCCCAAAGTGCTACGTAAGCGGACAGAAGAATTATCGCGATAAGAACAACTACAGTTGAATCGATGAGTTCCTTGTATTTTTTAAATCCACGAACTTTGGGATCAGATTCCCAGGGCCAAGATGCTTTACGGAGTTCGGTCTTTACCTCACCGATAAATGTGAAGAGTTTTCCGGGGAATTTGAAGAGTTTCATTGGAATATGATGAAAGTGGCAGGACAGACAGGACTTGAACCTGCAACCCTCGGTTTTGGAAACCGATGCTCTACCAATTGAGCTACTGTCCTATCTTTGCTTTCGAGAGAGTTTGTGTTTTGAGGCGACTGAGGGGCACTCCATAAAAAGAGTGCCCCCGTAAAAACCAGCCAACAGGCCACCTTTCCACTCAGGAAAGCCAACCTGTCTAGAATCGAAATTACTCGATGATGTCTCCGACGCGACCAGCACCAACGGTACGGCCACCTTCGCGAATTGCGAAGCGCATGGATTTCTCCATAGCGACAGGAGTAATGAGGGTAATAGTGAGACTTACATTGTCACCAGGCATAACCATCTCAACTCCCTCAGGAAGATCGACGGAACCAGTCACATCAGTAGTACGGAAGTAGAACTGCGGGCGATAGTTTGCGAAAAATGGAGTGTGCCGTCCACCTTCATCCTTTGAGAGGACATAAACCTCGGCAGTAAACTTGGTATGAGGATTCACAGAACCAGGCTTAACGATACACTGGCCCCGCTCAAGATCGTCCTTTTTAAGTCCACGGACAAGAAGACCGACGTTGTCGCCTGCACGACCTTCGTCAAGAAGCTTACGGAACATCTCGATATCAGTAATGGTTGTCTTCTGAGTGTCGCGAATACCAACGACCTCAACTTCCTCCATCTTCTTGACGATTCCACGCTCGATACGGCCAGTGGCCACGGTTCCTCGACCTTCGATCGAGAACACGTCCTCAATTGGCATAAGGAAATCCTGATCAACAGGACGCTCGGGCTCAGGAATGTAGGTATCTACAGCCTCCATAAGCTTTAGGATAGCCTCTTTTTGAGCAGCATCACCTTCAAGAGCCTTCAGGGCGGAGCCCTTGACAACAGGGATGTCATCGCCGGGAAATTCATACTGACTGAGAAGCTCGCGCACTTCCATCTCGACGAGTTCAAGGAGCTCTTCGTCATCGACTTGGTCAGTCTTGTTAAGGAAAACTACAAGTGCAGGCACCCCAACTTGACGAGCAAGAAGGATGTGCTCACGAGTCTGAGGCATTGGGCCGTCAGCTGCGGAAACCACGAGAATACCACCATCCATTTGGGCGGCTCCAGTGATCATATTTTTCACGTAGTCAGCGTGACCTGGGCAGTCAACGTGAGCATAGTGACGATTTGCGGTCTCATACTCAACATGAGCAGTGGAGATGGTGATACCACGCTCTTTCTCCTCAGGAGCGGCGTCGATTTCATCATAAGCCTTCGCTTCACCACCCTGAGCCTCAGCGAGGATAGTAGTGATAGCAGCGGTGAGGGTGGTTTTACCGTGGTCAACGTGACCGATAGTGCCGACGTTGACGTGAGGCTTGTTCCGTTCAAACTGTTCTTTAGCCATTGTATTGGTTGATTAGGTTTTAGCTGGTTTTTGGTCGTCTCACACACTCTCTGGAGCTTTTGGCGGGAATTGAACCCGCGACCTCGTCCTTACCAAGGACGCGCTCTACCCCTGAGCTACAAAAGCAGAACCAGAGAGTTAATGTGAATGCGTCCGGAAGTGAGTTGAGGGGAGGAAGGAACGCTTATTTATTTTGCGTTCCTCGATCTCATCTCGCCCTGCTGCCGGAAGCGGGGCGCAAACTAGCAAAGTCGATCACACTGTCAAAAGTATTTTCAAAAGAAAGTTTTTTTCCAATGAAGCCATTATTCTAGGGGGTTTCAGGAGCATCAACTCCTCTCAAAACCTATCTCTTTTCCTATTCTTCTTCGATCAAACGCGAGAAGCGCTCAATCGAAGTCGACTTACCAGACCCTTCGTCTACCTCTACAATGACACCGCACAGTCGCACAGGACCTTTTGCGACCGGAAATCGCGTAGGAAGACCGGTCCGAAAACGCCAGACCACTGAATCCACCTCGCGCCCCAAGACAGAAGCATCCGGCCCGCACATTCCGGCATCTGTCAAGAAGGCCGTTCCTTCGGGGAAAATTTGTTCGTCGGCCGTTTGAACATGAGTGTGAGTCCCCACAACAAGAGAAACCTTACCATCGAGGGCTCGGCCCATGGCGATCTTATCGCTGGTCGCTTCGGCGTGAAAATCAACAACTACTATTTTCGCTCCATCTTCCTTCAGACGGGAGATTTCAGCCTCTAGCAAAGGCAAAGGATTTTCTAGTGGAGGGCTCATAAAGGTTCTCCCCATTGCATTTAGCACCGCGACCTTCCCTTTTGCTGTCTCCAAAACCACCGAGCCTGCACCAGGCGCATCGACAAAATTAATTGGCCTCAACAAACGCGGCTCGGTCGGAAAGTAATCGAAAATCTCGCGCTGATCCCAAACATGATCCCCTGTCGTGACGACGGCAGCTCCGGCACGGAGCAAATCGATGCAGATTTTCGGAGTTATTCCACGTCCTCCGGCCGAGTTTTCCCCGTTCACAATAATGAAATCAATCTCATACTCCTCCTTAATCCCTGCCAAATTCTCAATCACCGCACTCCGCCCCGGGGACCCCACAATATCTCCTAGAAATAAAATCTTCATCATGATCTGCCGAGATCATCCTAATTGAAGCCCCTAAGCCTGAAAAGCCCGGAAAAGCGCTCCAACAAGGAAAGATATGTTAGCCTTTACCTTTTAAGTTGCAGGTCTCATCTGATTAGCGAACTTGATAAGGATGAGTTACCAATCTCCAACCGCGCTCAAGAGCTTCCGGTGGCTCCTCATTGCCATTCCCATTCTTTTGCTGATCACGGTCGGAGTTTATCTCATTTGGGAACCTCCTCCCACGCAAATCCAGCTGCCCTCCTCTGCTCCTCCGGCTTCTTCTAAACCAGCAGATCTAGCGCCGTTCGGCCGTCCACCAGACTGGTCAAAGCTAGACCGATTTCAAAATACTATCTCTAAAGAGACCTTCCTCAATCGGCTTGAGACAATTTACACAAAAGACCCCTCATGGAAGGAATGGATCATAATAGACGAATCGACGAACCACGCCATTATTGGAAACTATCGGCTCGTTTTCTCTCCGCGGGACAAATCCGCGCCAGGGTCCCTGTTTAATTGGAAAACCCGAGCCGACCTGTCGGACGATCGCGCGCTCCCGCTTGAGGATCTCATAATCGCTATCGACCCTGGCCATATCGGTGGGGATTTCGCCAGAATCGAAGAACGTGAATACAATCAGGATGACCTCACGATTCGCGAAGGGACGATGACCCTTAAAACAGCCCTTATCCTTAAGCCACTTCTTGAAAAATTAGGTGCCTCGGCCATCTTAGTTCGCTCCAAACTAGAACCTGTCACAAAAAATCGAGCGCGAGATTTCGCAGATCCCAAGCTCTTTTATCGAACATCCGAAATTCGTGCCCGAGCCAATATCGTTAATCAAACCATCAAGCCCGACCTTGTCATCTGCCTTCACTTTAACGGTACTGCTTCAAAAGACCTCACTCCAAACCAACATTTTCATATCATTCTTAACGGAACCTACACAAAAGGTGAACTTGCGCACGAAGATGAACGATTCGAAATGCTCCAAAGACTCCTCTCCGGCACAATCACCGAAGAAATCGCCCTCGCCCGCGAGGTGGCGACATCCTTTAATCAAAGCATCAAACTTCCAGCTTATCGTTATCCTGATTCAGCGCGCGCTTCGCAAAATCTAGCCAATCATCCAAACCTCTGGGCGCGGAACCTCCTCGCAAACAGATTGTATCAGTGCCCCGTAATTTTCATGGAACCCTACGTCATGAACAGCATTCCTTTTATTTCCCGTTATCGGAAAAACCCCCGGGGCATTTATCAAGAATACGCGCAAGCAGTTGCCGAAGGTGTCGCCCGCTACTACTCTTCCAAATGAAATCGTCTTTACTCATTGCGGGCGCTGGTTACTTGGGATCCGAGATCGCAAAATTAGCGACGACTTACCAAGTCACCACTTCCACCAAATCAGGTGGAAATGGCCATGAAGCATGCGATCTTTCGTCATCCAAACAGGTCTCTGATCTTGCCGAAAAAATCCCACCTCCAGAAGTTATCGTACATTGCGCTTCATCGGGACGTGGCGGAGCTGAAGCTTACCACGCCGTTTTTGTAAAAGGAGCTCAAAATCTTCTACGAACTTTCCCGAATAGTCACCTGATTCTTACTTCATCTACCTCGGTTTACCACCAAACCGACGGTTCGGGTGTTGACGAAACCTCAGCGACTTCTCCCATTCGCGAAACTTCGCAACTCCTACTTGAAGCCGAGAAAATCGTTCTTAAGGCAAGCGGGACCGTAGCACGCCTTGCCGGGCTTTACGGGCCTGGTCGTAGCGTCGTCCTTCGAAAATTTCTAGACGGTTCCGCAGTGATTGAAGAGTCCGGGCAACGCGTCTTAAATCAAATTCATGTTAAGGATGCTGCTCTTGCTACTCTTCATCTTGCCCACAAGAAACTTTCAGGAATTTTCAATATCACAGACGATCATCCGATCTCACAGCTGAAGTGCTATCAGGAACTCGCTGATTACTTCGATAAGCCTCTTCCTCTCATTGGCGAAAAAAACACTTCAAGGAAAAGAGCTTGGACCCATAAGCGCGTCCTTAATCATAAGATCCGTGAAACAGGCTGGAAACCCATTTTCCCTCGATATTTCGACGCCCTCGATAGCCTCACCTCGCCTCCACAACCTTAAGATGAAATGAGATCAGGGTTGCTGATTTTAGCTGTAATCACCGGGTATATTTTACTGCGCGGCTGGCCAGAACAATGGCATCCTATCGTTAGAATTTTCGTCAGCGCTTCTTTCCTCTTAATCGCTTTCTCCTTTTGGGGGCACTGTGAGAGATCCACTTCAACACCCGCTAAATCCGCCCGCAAACCTAGGGCCTTTGACTATCTTGCGATTGGTCTCGCTGTCCTTCTTGTCGAATGTTTTTTTCTCGTCTTCCTCTCGATTGTTCCTGAAAAATCCGAAAGATTTGCCCTCGCCGTTGATGACCTCCTTCAATCTGACTCGGATTACGAAAAGAAAAAAAACAGCAACGAAAGCGAAGAGAAGGACAGAGGGTCAAACGGAGAGAATGAAAGCTTGGTCACTTCCAACTGGCTCTTTTCTGGCCCCGGCCGTCGATCACTCAATAAAAACAAAAAAGTCAGGCCCTCAAACCGCCCCGAGGTCTATCTTTTTCCTTCGACACCCAACGACGCCCGCATCCTTTTAGACCGAGAACGTTTTTTGAGGAATTTCACTCTGGCTACCTATCGCGAAGAATCATGGTTTCCGCTCTCCATGATACCCCAAACGCTTTCAGCACGAAACGGGGTGATCGATTTTGAGGTCACCGCAACCGAGCCAAAGATTACCTACGAGATTTCACATCAGGTTAATCGAGGTGGCCCAACCCTCGCTATCACCATCCCAAACTTGCTCTCGATCAAACAACCAAGTCTTCGTGAAACCTCACCAGATACTTTCCGCCTCCCCCCAAATACCATTCGGGGAGAAGAATACCGTTACGAGGTGACCTCGACCCCCTTAGACTTCAATAACATCTTTGAAATCATTCCAGGAAATCTACTCTCACCTGAATATTTAGAGCTCCCGAGCAATCCCAAACTCCGAGGAAAAATAAAAACGCTCGCCGCTAGATTTGGAGCACCCACCCGGGAATCTTTGCTATCCTTACGCCAATACCTTAACGAGAATTGTCGGTACTCTCTTGATCCCGCAATGCCTGCGATAGCCGAACCGGTCGAGAGCTTTCTTTTTGAAACCAAAACAGGCTACTGCACTCACTTTGCAACAGCGACTGTCTTACTCGCCCGAGCAATGGGAGTTCCCGCGCGTATCGCTTTTGGCTGGTCTGGCGGTCGTTATTTCTCGAACCCTAACCTTTTCGTCTTTCGAGCTCGAGAAGCACATGCCTGGGCTGAGATTTATCTCAAAGACCGTGGCTGGGTCATTTTTGAAACGACCCCCGCATTACGTGAAGAAGGCTTACCATCAGTGGCAGGAACTGACGAAACTTCGCCTTATCCGGCAAATTTTGAAGACGCAGACACAAAATTACGCGAGAAAAATACGGCCCCCCTTCTCAAAGCCTCACTTTGGATTGGCATGGCTTTATTCGCTCTCCTTATCGGCGCTTTGATCATAAAACGCCCCCCCGTTACGATCAGCGGGGATAGCCCAGTTCCTGGAGTCTTACCCAATTCACCAAACTACCTTTCTGCTTTTCGGCGTGCTTGCTTAGCTCACGGTCACCCCATGCCATCCGGCTGCACCCTCCGGACTCATTTGGAAAAAATCGCTGCGCCGGACTTCACCGTCAAGCTCCTCCAATATCACTATTCGGTCCTCTATGGCGACCAGCCCCGCAACAAGATCATCGAAAAGAAACTTCTTCACCAACTTCGCAAATGGGAGAGAGAAGCCATATGAACCTCCGCCCTGCCCGGTAATCTTAAAAACGGATTTAGTTTGGCATTTTTCCCTACTGGATTAGACGCAAAAAGCTAGATGCCAGCAAAACACATACTTGTTCCTCTTAAACAGGGGCAAGTGCGCGATTCGCGCCTCGAGAGTTAGGCTTTCGCTTGCCAGTGACAAACGATTGGCCACACTTGCAGCATGAAACTTAGAGAGATTGCTCTCACCTCCAGCGCCTGCATTTTTGTCGCTTGTAGTCCGAGCGAAACTCCACGGCAAGTAGCACCACCAGTCGGGGCTCAGCCGCTTGTTGTTCGACCCAACCTTCCATCGGGCGCTACTCCCTCGATTAAAGCAAAAAGTGCAATCGTAATTGACACCCTAACCGGACGCATTCTTTTCCAAAAGAACGCACGTACGCCACGAGCCGTTGCTAGCACCCAAAAGCTTCTAACCGCACTTTGTGTCTACCGTGCCGGACCACTCAGCGATCCCGTTACTGTCCAATCTACCGACACCAAGGTTGAACCCACGAAAATTTACGTGAGCGCAGGCGAAAACTACACACGCCAGACCCTCGTCAAAGCCCTCCTCGTAAAATCAGGAAATGATGTTGCAAGAGTTCTAGCTCGAGACGTCTCTGGCTCCCAATCAGCATTTATGAATTACATGAACCAAACGGCTCGCTCGCTTGGAATGAACCAATCTAATTTCAAAAATCCTCATGGGCTTACCGAAAAAGACCAGTTTTCCACCGCTCTCGATATCGCCATCCTCGCACGGGAAATCACCAAAATCCCCTTCTATCGTCAGTGTATGCGAACCAAGGAATACATATTCACTTTCCCAGATGGCCGCACAAAACTCCTCAAAAACACCAATAAAATTCTTAAACGCCTTCCTTACTGCACGGGCATGAAAACTGGTTACACCTCTGCCGCAGGGCGCTGCCTCGTCTCATCGGGCGTCCTCCGTGGCAAAGCTGTCATCGTCGTTACTCTCGGATCAACAAGCCCAGAGATCTGGGATGACTCTGAAAAGCTTCTAAAATGGGCTCTGGAATGACGCTATTTTCGCACCGCTTGATATCGCCCTTCGATATGCAATGTCTCACCCTTCAAAACGTGGGTGTAACCACCCTCAAGAACTGCTGAGTCTCTCGTTGCAGTCTGAACGCGCTTACTCCAAACGATCTCCTCTCCATTGCGCAAGATGCATCGTCCATCAGAAAGAAATTCGCGAGTGTAGTTACCAGCGTAGGACCACTTTCCTAACAATGTATGGCCTTTCATATTTACGGGCTTGGGAGCGGGCGGAGGATTCCCGACATCAACCTCCATCTTGGTTTCGAACGGAGGCAAGACTCGTAACCGTATATTCTTAAATTCAATTGGAGCGCCTTCTGACTCAAGACACAAATAACCGGCCGCCGGACTAATCCCCTCTCCTCCTGAAACCTCTTCCCCATTTACCCAAAGCCGAACCACTCCTCCGGTAGCCCGAATATAGTAATGATTCCATTCGTTAATCCCTTTTGTCCTGTTCTTTGAAGGAAAGCTCCGCCTTCCATTTGGCGCCACTGGAGGAAAGGGCTTCATTTTGATGGGGCCCACCGGAAAAACATCACCGTGACTCGTAAACCAATCACCCTTTTTCTTATACTGAGCCTCGTAAATCTCTTTGTATCCTAGGTCGAGAACTTGCACCTCAATTCCATGAGGTAAGGCACCCTTACCAGCCATCAATCGATTAACAGACTGCGGAGTCGCCCACACAAAGACCCCCGAATTCCCCCCCTTTTTCTTGTGCATCCATTCGCAGGAAAATTCAAAATTAGTCAGTGGCTTTCGATAACGAATCACGCCGGTCGGGCTGCCCGTGCACCAAGTATGGCTCCCTTCCCATTTCCAGGTATCAGCGCGGCAGTTCACGTTCAGAAAATCTTCGCCAGTCAACTCAACCCACCCCGGCCCCTCACCACGACTAAACCTTGGCTCCATCTTCACAATCAATCCGCTATCAACTTCGCCTGCAATATCGCTCATCAAGTATGCCGCAATGTCGCGCACGTCTTGGTTTTTCAGCCCCATCGCAGAAGCAGAAGGCATCCATGAATGATCCTTGAGATACTCAATCTTCGCATGCGGCCGACGATGCGGCACCTTTAACGTGAGCCCACCCATCGTCTTCACTCGAATCGCTCCAGCATGCCAACTGTAACCTCGTGAAACTCCTTCGAGGCGATGTCCACTCTGCGTCACCACCAACGGTTTGTCATAGCCATGTGCCAATTCAGCCGACGGATCAACCATCGCCCGGATCACCTCTTTAACATCCCTTACTTGCCCCCAATTCGTCAAATCTGGACCAAAAGGCGTGCCTGTTCCACCGATCTGATGGCATATCATGCACAAAGCTGCTTTGCTTCGCCCATTCTCAGCATCAGGTTTTAAGGAAGTAATCTCATCAACCGAACCGAGCTCCGTGGGAATACCAAACTTCCTTGGAAAAAGATAACTCTGCGTCAGAGGGACCGGATCGGGATCGCTAATATCCTTCTCAATAAACTCCCTAATGATCGTCTGGTAGTCCTCACCTTGAAAGGCCTCGTATTCCGCAAACCTTTTCATAAAATTCAAATTGCGATTCCTCTCTTCATCGGAATAACAGAGCGCAAAGGTGTAAGCTAATCGCCGAAAAGTCTCCACATCAATCTTACTTACCATCATGCACTTGGCCAGATCACCCAGAGCCTCTGGACTCCTAAGCCGCCATGACAAATTCATTTGTCGCTCATTCCAAGCCTTTGGATCAGGCTGCTGAGGTTTCACCAATTCGAGGTAAACTTGGGATGCAAAATCATCGCAAACCGCACCAAGCGCCTCAAGATACCAGCGATTCTTTCCATCATAACCCGCAATCAACTTCACTAAACCATCCTTGACGTCTCGCCACTCCAATCCTCGCATCAAAGCTAGCAACTCCATCCGAACGGACTGGGAGGGATCATCTGACATTCGCAAAACAACCGACTGAAGGAATTTCTCATCTGCCATACGCAACGCTCGGATCGCCAGAACTCTCCACTGTTCGTCGTCGGACGTCAGCATCAACTTAACGGCGGCGGCTCCCTTGATATCATCCAACTGCGCCAACACATACGTTGCCCGGGCCACATAGTAAGGATTGCCCTCATAGATCTTACGAAACTCCATCAATTTCTCAAAAGCATCACCCTTTTTTTTGAGACATTTTTGGGCAAACCATCGAACTCCAGGCGCAGGACTTTTTAGTGCTTCAAGTAGACCATCAGTCGTTGAAAAATCGATCTTGGGCGGATTGATCTGAGCACCCTTCTTAGCGATGCGAAAAATCCCACCTAACGCATTCCCGGAGCCCCGAGCATTGGTATGCGAATTCCAGTCACTCACAAAAAGTGCACCATCTGTTCCAGCTACCACATCCGAAGGCAGGAAACCCGATGCTGATTTATTCTTAGAACGACGATCGACCGCAAAGAACGATTTATCCAGATTCTCCAGCTCAATCCGTCCATCCCCTCGCTTTAAATCAAAAGCGAAAACAGCACGATGCACTGTCTCACAAACCAGATATTTTCCGCGATACTCTTTCCCCAACTCATCTCCCTCGATGAAATAATCACCCGTTGGAGCTCCCGGACCCCAAAGATTTCCCGGCGGAGTGACCCCCGGAAAATGCTCTCGCCAGTGTCCCTCGTCGCGACGCAGCGATGACTTGGAATGCCGCTCATAGGCATCATTCATAATCTCAGCAGTCACCGTCTTTTTTTCCCAACTCTTCGCCGAATCCTCCCAAGAGCGATTACCATCCTCCAACGCAGCATAACCAAAATTCGAGTGCTCCATCACCCAAGCCGCGCGCGCGTGAGCCGGATCATCATTATCGGCCTGTAAAATCTCCCCAAAGGAAGTCACCGACATTGCGTGTGCATTACGGGAATTCTGAAAAATCACCTCCGCTCCGCTGCCATCCGGGTTCATCCGAAGCCCAAACCCACCCACATAAATCCGTCCATCAAAACTCTTCTTTCCAATGCTCTGCGGGTTCTGGCTGTAATACGAACTCGCGTGAATCCCACGCCCATCCGCCATCGTGACATCAGCTCCAATGTTGCCATGATTGACATACCACTTCCCGCTCGGACCAGGGACAACCGCATGAAGCGCATGATCATGAGTCCTTCCATGAAAACCCTCCGCTATGATTTCCTCTTTGTCGACTCTGGGATCAAAAACATCATCTCGATCTACATCGGTATAAACATGGATATTTGGAGCCATCGAAACCACGATTTTATTGTCAAAAACCCTGATCCCCATCGGTTTCGAACTAAAGGTTGGTCCAAATTCTTTAACCAAGTCCGCTTTCCCGTCGCGATCGGTATCTTCAAGAATCTTAATACGTGCATGAGCACCCTTTCCTCCTGATCCCTGCAAATCTTCCGTGACCCAAACCCGACCTCTAGCATCCACATCCATCGCCACCGGACTATGTATTAACTCCATTCCCGCCCAAAGTTTTGCTTCCAATCCTGGCGCGACAGTAAAACTCTCAAGCATCGTCTTTTGTTCGGCAACAACAAGACTCCCCAGTAATGAACTAAAGAGGATGTAGGGAGGGAACTTCATAAGGGAAGATGATAGAATATCCCCTTCCCCCCTCAAACTAAAAACCTGCAGAAAACTCTCCTAAATTTTTTGCTTCCTTCAATATAATCGACCTCAGACTCCTTACAAAGAAGCCCCTTGAACTTCCTAAACATAGTTGAAGAATCGAGAAATCATCTAATCATATTAAAACGTATTGTTTTCCAGTTGCCTACAGGCCACAACACGACAAGTTTGTCGGCCCGAGCCATGAGCACCCAGAAGGAACTCGCCACCCAATCCGCCCATATTTTACGGGAGGCTGGTCACGTCGTTTACTTTGCCGGCGGAGCCGTTCGGGATCAACTTCTAGGGCAAACTCCGAAGGACTACGACCTTGCGACCTCGGCTCGGCCCGATGAGGTGCAGGCGCTTTTCCCAAAATCAGATGCCATTGGTAAACACTTCGGCGTTATTATCGTAAAAGGTGCAGGTGAAACAATCGAAGTCGCGACCTTTCGGACTGACGGCTCTTACAAAGATGGAAGACGTCCTGATTCGGTCGAATTTTCGTCGCCTGAAAAAGACGCGCAACGCCGCGACTTTACCATCAACGGACTCTTTCAGGATCCTCTCACGAAAGAAATTATCGACCACGTAGGGGGGCGCACCGATCTTGACGCCAAAATCCTGCGTGCTATCGGGAATCCAAAAGACCGTTTTGAAGAAGACGCTCTTCGCCTTCTCCGCGCGATTCGTTTCGCCACCACCACCGGATTCGAAATTGAGTCCCGAACTTGGATCGCTATCCAAGAATGCGCTCCCCTTCTCTCACAAATTTCACCTGAGCGAATCCGCGACGAATTTTCACGTATCCTTATTGCTCCCGACCGTGGCCGTGGCCTTGACCTCCTCGTCGAGTCCGGACTCATCAAGGAATTTTTACCTGAGGTCATCGACTTACAGGGCTGCGAGCAACCACCCCAATGGCATCCAGAGGGTGACGTCTACGTTCATACTCGTATTGCTCTTTCCCTTCTCGATTCACCTCCTCTGCCCCTCGCTCTTGCCGTTCTTTTCCACGATATTGGCAAACCTGCCACCCAAACTTGGGATGCCGAAGCAGAACGACTTCGCTTCAATAGTCACGATAAGATTGGAGCCCAAATGGCCGAGAAAATCCTTCGTCGCCTGCGCTATTCGAATCAAACGACAGAGGATGTCGCCTTCATGGTTTCCCGCCACATGCGCTTTATGCATGTGAGGGAAATGCGCACTGCCAAGTTAAAGCGATTCATGTCGGCGGAGACTTTCAGCATGGAAACAGAGCTCCATCGCGTCGACTGCGACAGCTCAAACGGCCTACGCGATAACTATGACTTTGTTCGAAATAAAGGAGAAGATTTCGCTAAAGAACCTCTAATCCCCAAGCCTCTCCTTACTGGGCACGATCTTATCCATAATTTCGAGATCGCCCCCGGACCAAAAATCGGCAAAATTCTCCACGAAGTTCAAACCGAGCAACTGGAGGGAAGACTTTCTGATAAAGAAGCAGCCTACCAATTCGTAAAAGAAACTCTTTCAACAATGAGCAATATCCCCACCGAATACGACGACCCGATCAACGCAAAGATTCTTAGTGTCTCCGAAGACTTGGTTTCTGGCTTCCAACAAGACCCATTTTCCATCATTGCTGAAGAATCCGGAGTTGGACTTAATCTCGTCCTAGAGCGAATCCGAGCGATGCTCGAAGCTGGAGTCATTCGCCGAGTTCGCCAGACCATGCTCGCAACAAAGCTAGCCCACGGAGCACTCGTTGCTTGGCGCCTCCCCGAGGAAAAACTCAACGACGCCTTCGATTTTATGGCCAAGAAAGATCCCTTCTCTGGTCACGTCGTCATTCGCTCGACCGACGGCCAGATCTCCGGTTCTGGCTACCGGCTCTGGACTACTCTCAAAGTTCCTCAGGGCGAATCACTTGAAGAACATGGCGAAGTCCTCAAGCGTCTGGTCGGAGCCGAAGAATTTATTTTGATGCCAGCCAATGGAGTCTTCGCTCTCGGCGTCGGCCACGTCCGTCGTAAAGGCCTAGAACCCGGAGCGAAACTTGATGACCCCGCCGAAATGATGACCACCACCGTTGTCGATCTCACCCAAGAAGAATGGGACGTTCTCCTCGCTCTCAAAGAAGAACTCGGACCAGATGAAATTATCATAAATTGCTGGGATAACCGCGCCAAGATTGCCGGAGTGACGCTTGAACGCTTCTTTGAAGTTGCTAGAATTCTCGACAATAAGAAGGTTATCGGTCGTTTTTCTACTTTCCTCGAGCACGTAAAACCATCCGACACCGGGAAGCGAGTAACCCGTTTCAATGGACTCTTTCACTGGGCTGTCCCCAAGGGTCGCGAAATGGAATCCGGAGGCGAAGTCGGTCGTCACCACTGCATGACCCACGCCTACTGGCGTGAAGGCGGCCCGAAATTCGGTGATGTTAATATTATGGGCGTAGTCCATGGAACCGAAAAAGATAAAGTCCTTGAGCATAAAGCTGCAATCGATCAACACCTTGAATCAGTCGGAATCCCAGTGAGCTACACCAACGTGTTCTGGGGCGGCCGCTCGGAAATCAAGCCCTCGGAAATTTCTCCAAAGATTTATCGTGAGTGGCACGAAAAATGGGCGAACAAGGCCTCACTAACCAGCTAGTTAGCAACAATTTCAGACATCGCTTTCTCAATGGTTGGATATTTGAACTCATAGCCTGCATCGAGCAACACCTGCGGAACAACTCTGGCACTTGCTAAAAGTCCTTCCTTCGCGAAATCGCCCAAAAGCAATTTCAGACCAAATGCCGGCGCTGCAAATGGAGTAACCCGCTTTATCGCCTTGCCCACCGCCTTGGTAAATTGAGCATTTCGCACTGACTCCGGGGCGACCAAATTCACAGGACCTTCAATTTCGTTTTCTAGACAAAAAACGATTCCCTCCACTTCGTCGTACAAGTGGATCCAAGGCATCCACTGTCTGCCGCTGCCTAATTTACCACCGATTCCCCACTTAAATATCTTACTCATTTTTTCCCAAGCCCTACTATCTTTCCCCAGAACAACCCCGGTTCTTAAAAAGACCGTTCTGACATTTTCAGGCACCTCTACCGCATCTTCCCAATCCCGACAAAGCTCCGCCAGATAACTCCTCCCCGCTGAGGCTCTTTCAGGGAGGCCCTCATCACCACGGTCACCATAAATACCGGTTGCAGAAGCATTGAGCAGAACTTCGATATCGGAATTCATAATCGCTCGCGAGAGATTTGCGGTAAGATCAACCCGACTCTTTCGAAAAAGAGCTTTGCGTTTATTGGTCCATCGCTGATCGATCGCTTCCCCTGATAAATTGATCACAGCACTCAAGCCTTCAAGATCAATCTCCTCCTTCCCATCCCACTTTCGCCAGACCATATCTCCATCCTCCCGAACAGATCGAGAAAACCCAACGACTCTCCACCCTCTCGCGATCAGGACCCTACACAAGTGGCCTCCAATCTGTCCTGAGGCTCCAATCACACCCACTGCTTTTTCTTTCATGGAAAGTTAGAAGCTAAACGTGATCCCCAACAATTCCAGCAAATCCTATCGACAGATTTTTGAGTCCTCTCTAGCCTTCTGCAGGTTTTATGCGTCGGCCGTTCGCTCTATTTCTCCTAACCTTCCTTCTCGCTGCGAGCCAGGATGACTTGCCTGCACCCCTTCTTTCACGGTCTCCTGATACTCTCACGGAGCCCGATGAGGATCCGATTTCGGACCTTCTTAACAATTCTTCTCAAGCCCCCTTTGCGACCCTTCCCACCGGTGTCGAAATGTATGGCAGAACGATTCGTCTCGATGGGTCGATCAACCAGGATAACCCAAGCGCCTCTGATACCATTGTGCGCTACATTGGAGACATCCAACTAAAGACTGATACTGGACTCAAGGCCTATGCCGACCTAGCACTTATCAATTTTTCCGAGAAGACAGTTCAGCTTACTGGTAATGTCAGCCTTTACCAAGACGGGCTCATGTATCGCGGTGAATCCTCCGTTTTTAATCTCGAGACAAAATCCTTCGAAACAAAGAATCTTCGGCTGGGCTTTTCTCCGATTATGCTGAAAGCTAAAAGCATACGCCAAATCATAAGCGATGATCGGAAGGTATTTGTAGCGGAAGACGCGGGCATCACGACGCACGATGCCGAAAACCCCGACTTCTGGCTACAGTCAAAACGCGCAACTATCTTTCCAGACGACAAGATCATCTTTAAGGACTTTAACCTCCGTATCGGAAATAGAAACCTTCTATGGCTCCCATACCTAGCCCAACCATTTGATGCGAATCGAGGCTACCTCATTGCTCCTGGTGGTCAGACAAACCTGGGAGCCTTTGTTAAAAACCGTTACGGAATCATGCTCGGTGGCGAACGTGATCCAGAAACAAGTGAGAAAAAAGGGGCCTGGCTTCTCTCGCAATGGCATGCCGATCTTTACTCTAATAAAGGACTTGGAATGGGGGTGGACTTTTTTGATACACGCCTCGACTCAAAAGATGATTATGGCTGGCTAAAGATTTACTACATTGATGATCTCAATCCGGAAGACGAACGTGCCGGAGTTGACCGAACTAACATTAAGCCGAATCGATTCCGCGCTGAATTCGTTCACCGGATCCCACTCCTCGAAACCCCGGTCTCAAAATACACCTTCGACGCGAACCTAACCCTGCTAAGCGACGAATACTATCTTGAAGATTTTGATCCCTCGCTTTTTCGTATCAACCGAGCCCCGGACAACTTTCTTGGATTTACTAGGCGGTCCGCGAACAGCTTAACTCAGCTTGGCACACGACTCAGGCTCAATGATTTTTATCAAAGCGATACCCGTCTCCCCGAGTTCACTCACGATTGGATCCGACAACCTTTCCTCGATACGCCGCTCCTTTACGAAAGCCAAACTTCACTTGGTGTCTACCAAGAGAGGCTCGCAAAATTCCAAAGAGACAGCCTACAAAGCGAAGCTGACGCCCTCCTTCCCGGGGACCCTAGACTCGGCCAGATCAGCCGCCTTCTCGATGATCGGGGATTCACTCGCTTCCATACCTACCACGAGTTTTCACTCCCAACCAAAGCGGGCCATTTCAACGTCGTTCCTCGCCTCGGTGCCGGCCATAGCAACTATCAAGCAGTTCAGGGACCGGATGACTCTATCGGCCGGACTCATATTTCCGCGAACCTTGATGTTTCTACAAAGCTCAACAAACTCCTCCCCAATTTCAACAGTGACAAATGGGGAATCGATGGCGCCCGCCATATTATCGAACCCTATTCTTCCCTTAGCTGGCTCTCGACTAACGAGCTGGATTCATCCTTTGGCCGTATCGATCGCCTCACTCCCACCAGTCGTCCTCGACAACGCCAAGTCGGCCGTTTCACTGCCGTTGACGACCTTCAGGACTGGAGCATCCTACGACTCGGCATGAGGAATCGACTCGTCACCCGGCGTGATAGTGGAATGCATGACTGGCTTACGATGGACACTTATTTCGATGCTTTTATCGAAGATCCAGAACTCGACCGCGATTTCTCAAATCTCTACAACGACATCCGTTGGAATCCTGTTCCTTGGTTGGAGTTGGATCTTGAAACCCAGTTTCCAGTCTCTACGACCGATAACTTTACCGAAGTCGCCTCTTCCATGCGCTTCATGCCAGACGATGACTTTGAATTCAAAGTCGGCTATCGGCACTTGAACAATCACCCGGTTTTGCGTGATTCAGACCGAATCGTGTTAGAGACCTTTACACGCCTCAACGACTACTGGGGAATCGGAACCCACCATCGCCTTGAGCTCGTCGACAGCACCTTGGAGTTACAGCAATACAATATCCACTACGACTTTGATTCCTTCGTCGGCTCAGCCGGGTTTTTCATTCGAAACAACCGCAACCAAGATGAACACGGGATTATGTTCAACTTTGGCATTAAGGAAATCCCAAGCCTTTCCTTGCCAATCAAGATTGGAGCGCAATGATTCTCCCTATGAGTAAAGTTTCACCTCAAGGCCTTCTCGAGCAACTTCATTGGCGCTACGCCACCAAAAAATTTGACATTTCAAAGATCATTCCCGACGAAGTCTGGTCGGGAATCGCCAGCTCATTGGTTCTGACCCCTTCCTCTTTTGGTCTGCAGCCGTGGCACTTCGTAACCATTCGTGACCAGGAAATCAAAGAAGAGCTCCTCCCCCATTCCTGGGGACAAGCACAAGTTACTGATTGTTCTCACTTCGTCGTTCTTACTGCGAAGACCTCAATGACGGAGGCGGAAATCGACTCATTTCTTGCCCGAACGATCGAGATTCGCGGAGGCCAAATTGACCAACTCAATCCTTACCGTGACATGATGGTCGGCTTCACTAAAAATATGGACGACACCGCGAAACTACAATGGGCCAAACTCCAGACCTATATTGCACTTGGTCAACTCATGACAACTGCCGCCCTGCTCGGAATCGATGCCTGCCCGATGGAGGGAATTAACCCGATTGAATATGACCGGATTCTAGGACTTGAAGAAAAAGGCCTAACAACTTCAGTCGCCTGCGCCCTAGGCTATCGTTGCTCCGAGGACAAGTATGCGGACGCGCCCAAAGTTCGTTTTGATGAGAGTGAAATTGTATCGCTAATATAATTACGGCTGCCCTGACTGGGTATCTGCCCTCTGCTTGCTAATTAGATCAAGATACTGTTGGAAGGAAGGAGACTTCTTTACAACATTTTCGGCGCCCCTCTCATGAAGGAGTTCCGCGATCTTCATTAAGTCCTCATTCTGCTTTCGCTTACCCACTAGCCCGATCTCAATCCAATTATTGCGCTTAACAAATCGGACTTTAATTGCCTCCTTGAGGTGTGAAACCGCTTCTTCGGACGGCACTCCAAGCTTTTCGGCATACTGGGTCTCATCAGCGATTTCCTGTAGTATCGCCTCATTACTCAGCACTTCCTAAAAAGCCGCTTCCCCCTGTAACTAAAACTTTTTTATACATTTTTATAAGCACTCCTTACATCTAAAGCTGGAGAAGCTTCTACTAGCTCCTTGATTCCCTCTTCGACTGTTTTATTAATGAAGAAACCTGCATCATTTATTTTTTTATAAGAAACTTCGT